>Ga0065711_1001785_pt1 | contig 52127 bp, 16 predicted proteins | sample Hoacrofraction12_FD_59098 | JGI IMG/M metagenome (GOLD analysis project Ga0065711, IMG submission 59098) | Hoatzin crop microbial communities from Cojedes, Venezuela - Epithelial fraction 12 v2 (version 2) | ecosystem: Host-associated > Birds > Digestive system > Esophagus > Crop | place... | reverse complement strand
AAAAAAAAAAAAAAAAAAAAGGAAAGGAGGTAGAGAAAGAACTGTGAGACAGTGTTGTCATTTTAGAGTGGCAGAAACTGCTTTCTTCTGAATTGACAGGATAATAGTTCTGGATAGTTTGAGATGTAACGCACCCTTCTTGGAGCAGGCAATACAGCACAGAAACAAAATAATAAATGTCAAAAGTAGTGTCTGATGCTTATTGTTTAAATTTGGCTATGCAGCATTATGCAGAATGGTTCAGATAAAAACATATCACTAGGTACTAAACATGTTTGTATTTGGGGTTGACTGAATCGATTTGCTAATGCAATTTTTTTGAAAACTGTGTCATCATAAAATAACAGCAGACACTGTTTTATATTTCAAGAGGGGCTTATATAATTATGCTTTGTAATTGTGATGGTTTTAATTTTACTTCATACTAGGTTTTATTCTACTATCATACTAATTAAATTCCTTTTAATTGTCTGTGTCCTTGAATTAAAAGAACAGCAGTGTGTATGTTTAGAATACCAAATGTATTAAATGAATATGTTTACACTTAATACATTAAAAATTGAGGAAAAGATTGCTTTAGGGAATTGATAATGAATTCTGAAGTCTTTTTCCAGCTCATAAGTCACCAGAAACAATCTGCTCCAAGTTAGAGGTGATAGAGTCTTTATTATCTTGCTGTCTCAAAGGCCTTCTCAGAAGAGACACAGCAAATTGTACACGGTTAGAGGGAATGATGTTTCCTTTCATGTATACCTGCTATTTCTTTGTTTCACTAAAAGGATTGTAACTTACAAAGGGGATGCATTGACAGCAGATCAAGAGATATAAGTAAAAGTTAGCCGAGGCATGGTTACGATCACTGCTTTTGTAATGATATCTGTATACAGAAATTTCAGAAAAATGCTGTAAAATGAAATTAATTTTAAGATTGGGATGGAATCCCATCATAATTACTTGAGAACTGGACTGAACTTGAAAAGCTGTTGGGAAACTGGAGAAGAGCAGATGCCTCGGGTATCACTAAGAAGTAGGTCAGAATGTTCCACGTTAGTTGGCAAACTAACTTAATCTTTCTGAAACATAATTGTTCTAAAATGCTGGAAAACTGATTCACAGGACAATGTTATGTAAGATTTGGCTTTCTGTGCTAAAACTGAGGTGGTTTCTCTTCGTGGTGTTTCGTGGAAACTCTCATTTTTGTGGTAATTAGAGGGACTGTTTTACTTGTGTCCCTCATCTTCTCTGCTGCGGAGGAGAAAATATTCTTTGATCTTAGTTTCTGTTTATGGACTACACTGTCAGTCTGCATACTGTGTCATGTTACCCAAATTTCTAGTACTGGTCACTGCTTATTATATAGCGTTATCTTGTGAGAGCAGGGATTAAATCAGTATTGTGATATGGTTTGATGCAGAGATCTGCAGTGGCTGTTTTTGCTCATTGCTTATTCTGGTGACATGGTAATATTTTCACTTACTTAAAGCATTTTTGTGTTGGGAAGGGTAATTTAAGATGAGGGAGTGTGTTGTACTTTACATATGTACTTAATTTTTAGCCTGCTTTATGATGCTATATGATAAAACTGATCATCAGTTTTTCCAGTGGTTCTTTCTTCCTCCAAAAATAGCCTCTGAACCATTTCGCCAATTTCAACCAAATCTGAAAGTTTAGGTTCCTTCAATGCTTGTGAAAATTTGGTGATGGATAGTGAGTAGAGACACAGTTTAATCCTTTTGCTGAGGAAAGCTTTTAAGCTCAGCTGAAATGTTACCTTCCAGACAGGCCACAGTTCATGCTGCCATGTGGCAGTATTTTGGTGTGTTTCGATAACCAAGAGAATAGGAAACTAAAGGTACTGTGGGGTGAGGGAGGGTAGAAAGCTAGTTAAAAACTTGTCTTGTGCTAGTTTTGCCGTTCATGGAACAGCTGGCTCCTGGAGAGGATTTGCTGATTTGATTAGAAAGGTAATAGGACTTAAATAATCCTTTTAGTATATTAATACAACATTTTTATCAGAGGATCTTCTGAAAGTAGAAGTATTCACTTGGAGAGCAAAATGTAACAATGAAATATAATTGTGGTAATGTCGCTGTAGTTTATAATAACGTGTGTCAGCAAAAAGTCCACTGCAGTCAGAGGTGGACTCCACAGGCACAGTACAGCTGAGGACAGGCAGATAATACTCTCTCCATCTGTATGCCACATTGCAACTCTGCAAAGAACATTATGTTTCATCATGGACGTACCATTACTTAAAAGATAAGCTGGATGAACTTCAAGGAAGAACATTATGTGTGGTTGACAGAGATTGACTTATAAAAAGAGGACCAAATGATTTAACTTTATATCATTTTTATTAAGTATACTTTTTATTAAGTAACAAGTTTGGCAAAATAACAGCTGTCAGCTCACACTTGAAGTACACTTAGTACCACATCTAGTGTTACATAGCATTATACATGAGAGTAAAGCTGGAAATTATGTGAAACAAAGTAAGAAAGCATGAAGATATTGATATTTATCTCTGGAATAATGTTTCAGTGGAAATGATAGAAGTACCCATCATAAAACAGAAATTAATACTAGACAGGAGAGAACGCAAAAAAATCTTGAACTAAAAGAAAGCGGGCTGCTTTGGAAGTGACATGGATTAGTTCATACAGATGTTTTTTTCTATCCTAAGAAAAGAGTTGTTTTACTCACAAAGGTGTAGAAGTAATTTGAAGTCATGGCATAGGCTTTCTTGATGAAAGGGAGTGTGAAAAGATACGGGTTAGTTTCTACACCTGTTTTCTAACAAGGGAGTGGTGCTGATCTAGCTTCAAAAGAGTTACTTCAATACTTCAGAAAAAAATAGAAGTATAGTATGTAATAATTTTATAGACTTCATGATGAATTTAAACTGCTGTCTGAAAAAAAAAGTACTATTCCATCAACATAACAGATTAGAAACCAACGATGTACTTGGAAATTATTCTTTCTGTAGAATTGGTATAACAATTATTTTAATTTATATTAATTATTATGTTTTTCCCCTCAATGTCTTAAGACGTTTAATTGATAATCCCTTTGGTACAGATAGTAATAATGAATGAACACTTTTTATTAGAATAAGATTGCTCATTTCATCAACCTAATTTATGAGCTTGTACATGTCTGTTAGTCCGATGTTAGTGGTATTTGTTTGCTAGAATTAGTATTTTTCAATTTTTCTTCTAAGTAATGTAAGTGAGCTACATTTAAATGGAACTTTGTTATTCTGACATCTAAACTGCAGGAACTTGAAATGCTTTTGGTGTGCTTTTTTCCTATTTTTTTCCCATTCTCTTTTATCTTAGATGTCAACCATATTGGTATCTTGGCAAATCCTTACTGTTTCTAAATCTTTTCTATTTCTTGCTCTGCTTTACTTTGCTGCTCAGTGTTTGATCTGGTGTTTCAATTTCTAGTGCCGTTATATGTAATCTTGCTGATTCCTTAATAGTGTATTTGCTAGTTTACCCTGTCTTTGGTGGTTGGGTAAAGCTATTTCATATTTTCACTTGGCTTGTGGGCTTTGGTTTCTGGTGTGACTGTTGTTCAGTTGCTTGCTTTTTCATAGTAGCCAGATTTCAAAGCTCTGTCAAGGATTGTTCAAACTGCCTTAGTCTTTCCTTGGTTTCTTCCATCTCTTTTATACTGTTTCTTGGGTTTTTTTTCCACAACTGAGTTTTTGCACAGAACAATGATTTTGTTGTTATGATAACTTTAATGGTAGAATAAGTGAAAGCACATGCCACTGTCACACAATAGAGTTCTTGGACTCTTTGGAGACATTATTAGCACAAGCGTTGGAGTGGTAAGTGGCCGTGTCTCATTAGAGAAATGTTAATACTGGATTTTTAAGTGTCTGCTCTTCTCTTTTTACCATTTCCTATTTTGTGCAGTAGTAGATTAACTGTCTGCTTCAAGGAATGGCAGGACAGCTGTGGCTTAAGAATTACTGGAGGGAGCATGAGGTATGCTAGGCATCTGACTGAAAGAACAGCCACGTCAAGAACGGACTAACAAGTGGGAGGCTGGATGTTTGTAATACTCTTCTAGCATAATTGAAATAAAGAAAATAATTAGAATCAGAAATAAGATGGACATCTGGTTAAGGAATGCTATTAAGGAGGATTGATGTCTTCTGAATGAACAGGAGGTTCATGTCTGAGTCATCTGCAAGCAGAGCAGCCAGTAGTCTTTCCTTCTGTTTCTACTCTTACTGTAAGTGACTATGTTTTCTGCTTGAAATGCATCCCTAGTCTTATCAGGGTCTTATTTAAAATGTACATTGTGGAAATAAGTCTGCTTTGGATGAAAGAGGGGAGAGGTAAAAATTAATTACTTGCTGATACTTGAATAGCTTTGTGTGTTTAATCATTTGGAGTTAAACTGCCTTTAATTATGTTACTCACATTGACAACTCACATTTTCCATACTGGGAGTCCTCAAACTTCTTGGTTATGGCTGGTCATTGCTTAGAGGAATGTTATAAGGAGGCTGAATTTAAATATCCCGTTATTTCAGACAGTCGTATATATATGCAGTTGTTATCTATTCTGCTGAAGAAAGTGCTTTTCCTGAGTTTTCCTAGGCTCTTCACAATTTGAGCTGAACAATCAAGGGTCAACGATTTTATGACTGAAGAGGTAGTATAGTGTTATCAAGGGATGCAGTGAATTAGCTGTATGATCCCAACTGTGGACAAGTAGTCTGTGTATTTATGCCCAGTTATTAAATTGGGAGATGCAGGAGTGTGCTGTAAATGTAATTTGTTGGTAGGTTTTGTTGATTACTATTTACAAATTATTGTGTACAGTATTTTCTTTCTACTTCCTGTCTCAAGAAGCATTGATAAAGGTTTAGTTCATTCCTGGAAGGAATTTCAGAGATAATTTAAAGAAGAAAACTGTGGAATGAAATGTTATTCTCATCACAGGATCATGTGGCAGTTCAGTTTAGGTCACTTGTCCTATTTTGCTTCTGGCTTATTTCTCAAGGGTGCCGATTATCGTGATTAGGGAGTGAGCTGAATAGAGTGAGGTGGTATCTCAAACCTTCTCCTTCCTTCTCTTCAGTCTTTGCCCATTTTCCTACATAGCCTTACTTTTTCAGCTGATGTTTGTAAGTGAGCCATCGAACAATAAATTATTTATTTAATATTAAAATATGTAACAAGTTATGCCTAGATTATTATGTTATGACCCTGTGCTCATATTTCATCTACTGTCTTTCATGAGGGTTTTTGAAGGCATTTGGAAGAACAGACTTTATTTAGATTTGGGAATTTTAAATTCTGCGTAGAAGATGACAATTAAGTTACCATCTTATTCAGGTAAAATCTTTAGCTGTCTGCTTTCTTTTTTTCTTTCTTTTTTTTTTTCCCCCACGTTTAATCCATACTGAATGTGATTGCTAGACAGAAGAGTAGTTGTTAGTTAATTATCTTGTATTTTAGGTTCCAGGAAATCAAAATACTGCGAAGCCATCTAATTCATACCTCACTGTCAGAAACAAGTCTCTGTGTGGCTCATCTTGCTTGTTTGTAGTCATTCAAAACCAAAGCATGGAAAAAAAAGAGACACTTCAATAATTAATTTCATCCCATCTATCTTAAACAGCTATTTTAGGATGAGATGAATCAACTGCTTGATGTGCCTCTCTCCATTTGCTACAGAGGGAGCTGGAGCACTAGCTTAGCATAAATCTAGCTTTACAGGAGTTTAAAATTTGGTGAAATTAACACCTTATATGAAATCAGTTATTCAAGATTTAGGTTTATTTTAGAGTTGTTTTAGAATTGGGTTTGCTACTTCTTCCTGGTCATCTTCTTGCAGATACTTATTTTTCCATGTCTCCCTTTCAATTTTAAATATTCATAAAATTTCTTGATGATCTTGGTTATTTGGACAAAGGCACCGAATGAAGCGCATTCTGGAAGGCGTATAGCTCAATAAACAAAATCCTTTAGCATTGTTTAAGTGTTCAGATTTCTGTTCCACAGATAAAAGGAAAAATCTTTTTTATTTTCTTGAGCTGTTTGTACAGTTACAGACTTAAGGCAATTCCTCAAAGCATTTTATAAGAAATTGCAGTTATAATTCACTGGAAAACATCTCTTGTTGGAAGGAATCCATTCTTAGAAGCTGTCAGATGCATGTTATTAGTACCTTTTAGAATATCAGTGTTTCAGTTTTTATGCACATGGATTGTGCTTTACCACAACTTACAGTTTATCGACAGCATTTCTGTTCAAACTGACAGCTTGACAATCTGCTATATATTTTTGTATGCATAAGAACACCAGATGTGTGGACCATGCAGTTATGCTTGCCTTTAATAATATAGATCAAAAATCACATTGAAGGGAATTTTTTTTTTGTAAGTCTCAGAATCTAGCTTATACTTCTTCTTATTTTAGACTTTGTTTCATGAGGTATCTGAAGGAATAATAGGTGTAAATTAGAACTTTAATGTGGTTTTCTATTTTAAGCCTCCCAGAGGCTCTGTATGTAATACTGGAACACTAAACTACATATTAATGATGTTTTGATTTGTCCTAATAATTTACTCAGAGATGCATATGATAATCTTGAAAATTCAGAAGTATAAAACCAGTTGAAACAGCTATGCACATGTTGAACTTAATTGGATAATTGTATTTTCATTACAGTGTGAAAGGTGATACTTCATGGCATTCTTCAGTAATGATAAGACAACCGAAGGAAGAAGCAGCTTGCTGTAAACATCACCTTTTCTGATAGCGCCTGCAAGGCTTTTTAAATTGTCATCAGAACAAGTTTTAAAAAAAGTAAAGGCCTAGAAACATGTAGTAGTTTTACACACTAACTCACAGCAAGTTTTTTTCCGGATCAACAGATACAGTGTATAGACAAGAAGGCCAAATTCAAACTGAATTGTATCTTTGTGGGATATTTTCCCGATATGTCTACACACTGTCTTCGTGACTGTATCCTGATGAGGGGAAAAAAACAGTGCAAATAGACGCTTAGCTTTTTTTAAAAACAAGTTTATAGAAAACCTGGAGTTGGGGATAAATGCACATAAAAGCCTATGTGACTCCAATACTCATGGTCTGCTTGTAAAGGGTACTTAAATAACGTTGGCCCTTGCATTATGTTGAGATTTCTCCCAAGTTTTGTTGCCCACATAAGTCATAGTACTGTAAATTTTTATACTGTAACTGCTCCTCAGTTGCTGAATTTCTGAAATTAAATATTCACAGAATACCGTTCTGTCTGGAAAGTGCTAGAGGCCAAAATTTATCTTTGAGTAGTACTGTGTATATATATATGCACATATGTATATATATGGACACACATAGACGTGCACACACATATATAGAAAACCAGTGAGATTGTTCGTACTTGTAGAGAAGTCAGTTCAGTGTAGATAGCATAAGGCAAATACTGTCATGCTTTGTTTAGTTTAATTCTTTGTTCCGCGTTATCAAATTAAGCATAGATGGGTTTATCTAGCTAACAACACTGTTTCTGGCATAGTTACATTCAGACCAAATTGTCATGTTGATATCTTCAATGCTTTCAAGTACATATGACCCTGTACGTTATGAGGATTCTTGGCAGCTTTTTTGTTCCACCTGCTGCCATTGATACTTAAGCAGAAGACTTTGAAATTGCCCACTGGTTTCCCAGCAACTATGCAATTGCCGCATCTGGGAATTTTTGGAGCACGTTGTTTCCCGTGTATTTGAATGTGAGAACATTTGGATATGGATGTCTCTTGGGCAGCATACTTGGTGAACATCAGTGAAGTGTACCCTTCAGTTTTAAAGATGCTTTTTAAAAAGATACTTATGCAATGAAGTGCTTTTTTGCTACTGCTCCATGAGATTCAGAAATAACTCATTTTCATTAGCGCTAAAGGTTCATATGTGTAAATATAAAGTTGCCACCAAAAAAAAGGTATGTCAGATAAATATGTGAATCTTTTCTAACTGCCAGAAATGTACACTCCTACAGAAAAGGTACAGAGTTCAAAGATGGGGGAACACATAGTAGTGGAATGTACTTTGTTGATCGTCTGCTTCTCAGTATGAACACAGAAATCCTCACAATAAAATTCTGCTCTTTTCAGCAACTTTTTATATAGGCTTTATGCTCAGAAGGAGGAACTGAGAAGAGATATTCTGAAGCTTTTTATACATATTCATGCTTTAGTTATGTTTTGATTGATTAAATTTTTCTTACTTAGCAAAGGTAGAAAAAGAAGTTTCAGTTGAGCATTATAAACGAAGATTAAAACCAGAAGTTGTGTTTCAGTGGAAGCTGCTTTTATATTTATAAAGATGGCCTCTTGGCAGTTGTATTTAGTATCTGTCTTCCCTAGAAAAAGCCTCCCAAATTTCTGCCAGTACCTGTTGTTTTTAGGGCTGTGATGTAAACTGTGTGGATGAAATGATTGAAGGAAAAAAAAATAAACCAACCCTGAACACACACCCTGCTCCCCTCCCCCCCTCAACAGCCATACCACTCCTGGGCCAACACAAACATTGGCATAAAAGTATGATGGTGAACTAGATTAGAGAACTGACCTGGCTGAAAAATAATTTAGGTTATTTTTCAGGTGCATCAGGTCTTTGGTCTGACGTGTAATGCAGCTGTAGAGGTACTTGTGCTGGCACAGCAGAGCAGACAGTGGTGGCAAAGAGTGGCTTGGAGCAGGAGGAGCAAAACAACACCTTGGCTTACAATATTTTTCAAATATACAGCCTAAACGACTTACTGCATGTGAGGCTGTTTTGGCCTTCATAGTTTCATATGTGCTCTTAAGTTTTGCTGGGGAAAACGGCATGTATGAGTGACTCTTTGCATTTAGGGATTAGGAGGAGGACCTTGTGCTCTGAACATGCTTCTGCCTTGGATATTTAATGATTTAGGTGAGAAGAAGATTTTTGTTTGTTTGTTTTTGTTTAACAAAGCAATAGGAGTAAAGAACAATAGAGTAAACTTTTAAAAAGAAGTCATCTGATTTCGTATTAGTATGTGACATGGGTGACTTAGAAGTGAGTTGCTGGCAGTCCTTCATATGTTCTAGAACATTGTCTTACTACTCTGCTAGAGGCCATTCATTGTTTTTCAAAGTTGATATATTTGGCATCTCTAAGCAATAACGTATAATGTTAGCACGCATAAAAGCTTAAAGGTTTGTAAATTCAAAGGAACAGAAGTCAGTTGTTGAATGTTAACTGAATGTCTGTATCTTTATTTTCAAAACTGTAAAACAGAAAACCCAAAAGGTGGAGTATAAAACATCTGCTTCTGTTTTAGACAGAGAGACACTGTATATGTGCTGAAAGCAAGCAGTAAATCAGTGATTTCTCTAAATTGTTGATCAACAGCAGTGTAGCTGAGAGCTGCACTGGTTTATTACTGGGATCTTGTTTTTACATCTTCTCAGTGCTCACTGACATTTCAGATTGAGACGAACTACACAACTTTACTACTATTTGCAGTGAAAGCGTCCTTCCACATCAAACCAGGCTTTTTTTTTTCTGAAGATTTTAGTAAAAACGTAAAGGAGGTATTATCACATAGTTTGCGGTACGCTACAGACATTATATTGGCTTGTCACTCACCTCAGATTTGTTGTGCCTCTATAGACTGAATTATATGAACGAAAAGGAACTTTCTGGGCAGAGACAGGAAATGCTTGGACTAGAAAATGAAACTGTTAATATTACACTGATGAGAGAGCAATTATACAGATGCAAATTACCTCTCTTAGCTGACTTCACCTATTTTAAAATTACATTCCCCACCTAGTGGCAAGAGGACTTATTACGCCATAAAATTACAAACTGAAGGTAGTACGTTTCTTCCCTACCCTTGTACATTTTAAAAAATGGTGGAAACGATGAATTTTTCTACAAGTGTCAGCAGAGGTTTAGGATGCCTGAAAAGGTGTCTTTTTTTAAGAAGTAGTTTTATATGTAGATAATATTTTACAAAAGTATGTAACATAATTTGTAATGAGGATAATGTATACAAGTTAGAAGACAATGTAATGAATTATTATAGAATTACGTGGAAAGACATTTCAAAATATAAGATGGTGAAGGCAATATTTTTGACTAGTGATTGAAAATCCTGTTCCAGCTTCGTCACTGAAGGGATAGACAGAATATCCCCAAAAGGCTTGTGCTGAATTCTTGTATGTGAGAAATGCAAGTAGCTTTCAGTGATGTTCACAGAAGCTCTTTATTCAAACTATCATTTTTCTGGCTTCTGTTTCTTCTTCCATTGCTTTTAGTGGTAATTATGAAGCTGTAATACTGAATGTGTATCTGCAGCTTACAGTAAACTATCCAGAGAAAAATTGTGACAAGCAGCAACTGCTTTTCTGTTTTTCTTTTTTCTCCTTTTGGATGATGCTGATGGTGAGCAACTTCTTCCCCCCCCCTTTTATTTTCTTCCTTTCTGTGATTCAGAGAACTGATTATAGAGTAGATCTGCCTTTTTTCTCGCTGGTCTCTAAACGCTCACCAATTATCCTACGGTAGTTTAGTAAAATGAAAACAAGTCACCTGGTTCATAGAAATCTAGAAAAAGTGCTGAAACACAAGTGTACCCTTGATTTGCTAATTCTGTGGATTGAAATTGGTGGTCTTGGCCCTTTTCTGAGAAAATGGACATTCATTGAAACAGGAGAGGTTCTAACTTGATGTAAGGCAAATTTTTTTCACCATTAGGACAGTGAAATGTAGAACAGGCTGCTCAGAGAGGTTGTGTAGTCTTTACCTCTGAAGGTTTTCAAGACATGACTGGATAAATCCTTGGTTGGCCTGGGCTGGAATATGTCAGTCCCATTTTTTATAGTGAATTGTGACAGTTACAGGTGCAAAGGTTGTGTAAATCCATTCCTCAGCTTTGATGAGTTCTGCCAGCAATCAAAAAGGCTATCCATTGCAAGCAAGTGTTGTTTTACAGAAATCTTAACAAAGATGAATATCTGAATATCTGAAGCTAATAGAAGCTGCAGAGACTCTTTTAGTATTTGGGACCAAAAAAAAAAAAACACGTTTAGAATATGTCCACTGTCTCTCTTACTGTCCTGTCTCCAACAGCGGCAATAAATCAATATCCATAGGGAAAGAAGAATGGAATAAGCATATTAGATACTTTGCTAGCCTCCAGCTATTTTCAGCTTGGGCTGCTTCCTGAACTAGATGTGGTTTCTAGGCATGAGTGGTTGTATAACCACCACCAACTGCAGGAATCTCCATCAAACTGTAAATAATTAATTGGAGGAATGATAAAGATTAAAAGCAAGAACTGTGTCATTGTTAAAATTTTCTGCAGTAGTGTATGCTTTGTATTTATTTTCTCTTTTGTTAGAGCCGTCACTTCTTCTGGGAGCTGGTCTTGAAGAATCGCTCTTATTTTAATTAATCCATAACTGTCTAGTTAAAATGATGTCTTATTTGAAAATAGTCTTCATACTTTAGGATGATATATACCAGCTTGTTCTTACACATGGCAGAAGCACTTAGATTAACTGGTGAACACTGTACTAAGACAAGTCAGGAGTGGCTTGGGAAATCTTCACTGATGGTGTCCCTTGTACAGTCAGCCTAATAATGTTGACAACATTTCTCAGAAACTTTGGAAGCTCTAGAAAATTAATGCTGTTTTGTAAATGTCATTCCCTCAGCTTCCTCTTTCTTCCCCCTCCAAATTCTGGACTACTTCCTTCATTTTGGAACTTCTATGCACTAATAACTAATGTGGACATGAGCTAATCCAGGGAGGATAGTAATCTTTCATGTAGATGTGTGATAGTACTAATGCAGCAGATTCAGGTTGGGACAGTCTGTTTGCAAATCTCTGTTAAAAATATTCTTAAATAAAAACCATGACAAAATAACACCAGTGAGCAGAATTATAACTGAAAGCTTGGTTGCAAAAATATCTTGAAGGCCATGTAGAGATTATTTGGTGAAATGGTACTGCACAAATATTGACAAGATTAGATTTTTTTTATGTGTGTGTTTTTTCTGTATTTAAAACAGCTGCTTAATTTTGCTAAGTAGTTCAGAAGAAAAAATAAAGAACTTTTCAGATTAAGCAATGGCTTAATCAAATTCAAGATTCCTTTTAAGGCTGTTGGCATAGAAGACTGTTATTAAATATAAAAGCAATGCTGATATGTTGAGCAAGAGTGAACTTTCTGAGAAACTGTTATAAAACCGTCTGTTCAAGGATGCTGAGAATCTGGAGAATTATTCTGTGAATATATTTCTGTGTCTTTCATTTAGAATAATTCAATCTTGCTTTTGCTATGGACATTTGTTCAGAGAAGGACTCTCCTATAGTTAACATAATGCTGCTGATGCAAGCTTTTTGAGTTTGAATATGTAATTTGGAACTGAGTAGTGATTTGTAAACCTAGAGGAAAACCGTAGTGATTAACTTGACTATGGTGGCTGCAAGAACTAAATGACTAATTATATAAGTAGCTGCTGCCTCTTTTAATATCAAAGATTGTGAATATCATAGAATATAGCATTAGTGCTTCTGCTTCGCAGCAGTACAATCAGCCCTTGGAACAATGGAAGTGAAGTTCTTTAGCAGCTCTTGGAATTTCTCCCTTTACGTTTTTTTTTTTGACACTGAATGGATTTCATGATGTGGACATTTGCTTGCTAAAAATTTTTTAGTACCACTGACCTGTTTCAGCCAATCAAGATCTCTTAATCTAATAATTAAAGGAAGAATCCTGCCTTTACAAATAAACTAAACAATGGTCATACCAATGCTACACCCTTAAATTAATTTTCAGTGTTTGAGACTAAGACTGATTTTGCAGGATTTTAATGGAATAAAATTCAGAGTGTGGTTCTATTCATTCTTTCTGGTCTTGACCAGACAGTGACAGTTTATACACAGTTGTCAACTGAATTAGAGAAACTATATGTACTCCCCCCACCCTCCTGCTTGTGGGTGGCAACATACGGGAACAGAACTGGGTACTTTCTCTGCTTGGCATCCCTCAACAGTGCAGATCCAAAAGATGCAACTTGACTGCAGAACTGTTTTGTTAGTCAACAAGTACTGTATCCCACCCACATTTCTAACTAGCAGATGGTGAGGCAAGCCTGTAGAACATGGTGAGAGATTTCGCTACATCTCTTAAAAGTAAATAAATAATATTTGAAAATTCTATTTAAAAATCTTAATTACAGATCTAATTAGCCATGAAAGCATAGCGTGGTAAGTATAGGATTTTATATTCTCTGTAAAAATTTCATGGTGACTTAGTGAAATATTGCTTCAGTAATTTAAAGTACTACTTAAGCATGAGACAGTATTTATTTAAGGTACTGGCCATCCTAACGCACTTAATAGCAGAGACTTCTGACTAAAGACATTTGTTCTGGAAGAAAAGATCAAGTAGTATTCTGCTGCAAGTCCTTTAGATTTAAAAAAGTAAAAAAGGATTAGATATGCATTTAGAGTAAGTCGTCTTTCAGCATGAATAAAGAGACCAAATTACTTCATTAACTTCAAGCTATTATGCATTTGTGTGAAACTATGCTAAAACTACAACCCTGTCAGCACTGTATACTTTCACTGTATACTATACAAAGAATACTTTCTGTGATTTCTAAATCATAGTAGTAACAAACACTTTTTTGCTGGTCACCAGCCCAGTGGACTGTTGTTTGCTCTGGACTTCAAGCTAGGTTCTTCCCTGCTGTTCGTGCATACAAGATGCTGCAGGCCAGCTCATGGTTGCATCTGTTTCTCTCTCTGTTGTATTCAGCTTATTCTTTCTGTGACTGCTGTGCAACTTTTTGCATGGGCACGTAGATTTGGCTTGAATAATCTCAGTTTGGGATTTTAATATTATTTAACCTTTAAAAAATCGTAATTTATAACTTTATGTCTCTTTATGCATGAAAATTATCACTAGAATGAAAGATTGTAAAATTCAGTCAGATTAATTTTTCTGAATAGGAGCATGCTTAGAACTTTACTAAGACGGTGCTTTGCCTTACTGAGCTTACCATGTATGTGGTAAGTTGCAATACTGATGCTTGCTCTAGTAGACACATTTAATACATAAAAATGAAACTTCCACAAAATCCTCTAATGAATTAGTGTCACAGTGAGGAATAAAGACAGTCTGATTACAGAAATGGTATTATGTTCTAACACCGTGTTCAACATCCTGTGTTCCCCTCTATGGCTAAGTAACAGCAGCAGCAAAGTTCAAGGAAAATTGCTAATTAGGTTTCATCCGGGAATCTGTATCTTGCTTGATTGATTTTATCAGAAATGTGTGACCTGTCAGTCTTTCTGCCTTCCCCAGACTATGACCTCTGTTCTTACTTTCTGTTCAGTTAAAATCACTTAATTTCTCTTCAGCATAATGGTTTATCTAAGGAACCTCATCCCATTTATTTTAAAAACCTGTTTTCTGCATTTTGTACATATCAGCAGCACGCCTTCTAGCAATATACTTTATCCAGACTGCATCATTAATTGGATTTACACAGTACCTCTCGGCTCCAAAATCAGGCATTTCGCTAAAGATATGAGTACTATAATCATGAGTTGATATAGTGGTTCCAAATTGTGAGCTGAAAGGAAAATGAAAACAAGTAGGTTTTCAAGTTGTTTTTACAGATGAAAGTCAAGTATTTTTTATCTCTCTGAATAACTGCAGAGAGAAGACGCTAAGTGAAAAAATCCCACATTAAATGAATGACCTTTACTTGCTGCTAAGATTTGAACTCCAGCATCAGAATATCCCTACTAATGTAAATTATTATCATCCAGGTTTGTGAAAAGTGCTGAGGAAATTAAGAGAAGGAAGTGGAGTCTGCTTTGTACTGAGTCAAAAGTGAAATTACTGCCTTCTTCCATTTGCTATAAATGGATCTTTACAATTGATTTTTTTTTTAATTATCATTTGGCTGGCTGTTGAGTGTCCATGTGGCATCCTCACAGGGAATGCATTACAGTAGTTTTAAAAGGATGAAAATGATACAATGAGTAGAGTTTGTTTACTCACGTTAATAGAAAAAACATATCCATTAACATTCTATAAATAGGAATCTTATTCAAATCTTTGTGATATCTCAGTTACAAGAGGTTCTGATACATTTATCTGTTCTCTGGTCCATTTTATTGAAATGCCATTATTGTAAACGAGTTATGAATGCTGTAGTTCATTTGTATCCATTAAGTCCAAGGACATTATAATATGAAAGGAGTGGAAAGGACAAGTGAACAAGATATAATCCACTAGTTTTGTGAGAAGAACTGCAGTAGAAGTGGAAAAGCTATTAGTTGTACTTCTACTTAAAGAATTTGTTTGGTAAAGGAAATAAATGCAACCTTTTGAATATAATTGTATGTGCTCTGAAAATATGTTGTAGTGACTAACTGAATATTGGGTGTTTTTAAAAAAAATCATCCTACTTCTAGGTGAATTAATGAAACATTGTGGGCTGTATTGCTTTTTACCTAGCCCTGAAGTTGTAAAGAGTGAGCCGTATGGAGAGAAGGCTGATGTCTGGGCTGCAGGATGCATCCTTTATCAGATGGCAACTCTGAACCCACCGTTTTACAGCACCAATATGCTCTCCTTGGCAGCTAAGGTATTTGGATTTGCCAGATCAACCTACCAATTATTTCTGCATGTGTTCACTACATCCATGAGAATTTATGTTTAAGGTTATAGCAGCATAAATTGAACTCTGGTCTGGTGTGTGAACGAGCACAAGTGCTCATCATTGTATGAATTGCTGTCTTGCTGTTCTAATTGCAAAAGTTGCTTGTAAATGTTAGTATATTATTGTCTCTTAGACTAGCATATTTTTGTCATTGCATTTGGTCATAGAGCCTTAGATATATAAAATTTCTTGATGTACTATAATATTGGATTTTCTATAGCTTTGTGTATAACACCTTAGTATGTGATCACAAATAAGAATAAATCATTGTCTGTGGTTTTTTTTTTAATGTTTCTGGTATCGAGGTATTGTAGCCCTTTAATCTACAGTGATTATGTACATTAATGTAGATATCTGATTAGAAGTGATATTCTGCATTTGAAGATGTCGTCTACATTGTTTTGCAAGTTAGAGCTGATGATGTAATGCCCATCAGGTTGTTTCAAGGAGCAATACTTGTCATATGGGATCTTCAAATAAATAATGGAATATTTTTGTTCAATTAACTATAGATTATTTGTTTTGCAGATAGTAGGGGCTGTGTATGCACCTGTGCCAGAAGGACTGTACTCTGAAAAAGTGTCATTTACCATTAAGAGGTAATTACTCATCTAGTTTTATTTTGACATCTTGCTGAAGAGATGTTTTGTTCTGTAGGTTTCCAGCAGTGGTAACGTGACAATTTGCTGACTTTAGCAACTGCCAGGATTTGTCTCTGGATTATCTTTTGATTTAAAGAAAAACGGAGGTATCTCCTTACCCTGCTAATAATATATGCAATATAGTTGCATACATGCCACTGGAAAACTCATGGCAGTATAGTCAGCTCATTCAGCCAGCCGGTATAGACTTTATACTCAGTACCGAAGTTTAACAATACCAGTGCTGTAGTTGATTCACTACGCATCGTTTCTTCTCCCTCCATGAAAATACAGCATTTTGATTCAAGTGCAGCTTATGGTCAAGGAAGTTACCCTGTTGCAATATGTTATTTATAGATCACATTCATAGTTTTGTGTGTTTATTTGACTGATAGAGATATGTTTCCCACAACCTTCTAGTCCTGTTAGCAGGATAGCAGAGATAACAAATCAGAGATAATGCAGTAATGGAGAAAAAGATGAGCCTGTATTTGTTCCACTCACTCATCACATATTTCTCTTAGCTATGGTTATGTCTTCCTGGTGGTAATGTAATGTGTAAGGCAAAGTATAGAGAGTGAATTGGTGCACTTCTATGACATTTAGGTCCCTTGACTTTTCCATTTTAGAAAAACCCTACTTAGCACAAAAATTCTTTTTCTCTCTCACTTGGATCTTGAATTCCATCTCTAAAAAGCACTTTACTATACAAAGACTGTAATGTTTTTATACTATGTTTTATTGTACAAAAAGGTTTCTGTTATTTAAAGACCTTGAGGATGAAGGACAACAATGGAGACGATAGGAGCTAATAGAACTAACATTTATTTTTAAGAGGTCCTGAAATTAATTTTAATATTTTAAATACTTACAGATCTTTGTAGTTAGAATGACTGGCTTTATTAATTCATTACTCACTATTTAAGAATAGTAGAGTAATCTCAAATGCATCCAGAAAATATCTTCCAGTCACATCATATCAGTATTGATATGTATTGCATTCTCTTAAAAATTTTAAACACATCTTTATTAGTGAATTAGATAAAGCTATGTGAGTATCTGGCCCTCTGTCTTTTCCTCCTTTTCATTCCTGCTAATGATGAGAAACTCTGTAATGGGAAGTTTTTGAGGGTTTTTCCAAGGCCAGCTGTTGAGTTATTTGATTGTAGATGTTGTGGCTGTGTTGAACAGGTTGGCTGAAAGTCCACTATCATGACACTGCCTACTATGGAAGCTAACTGGTTTAAGCAGATGATTAAATAGGTATTTGCATGGAAATATTAAAGTTAAGTATTCCTATCATGCAAGAATTTTTCTGCTTATTTTAATAGCAGTGGGAAGCATAAAATGTGTTTAGGAAAATGTTGATTCTCTTACTGTGGGTTAAATAAAATATTATGTTTAGGCTTTGGCTTATGCTTTGTGAGATATTTAGAGAGAATAAAGAACATTAAAGAAAACAGTAATAATGAGTTCTTACTTTCAGTGTAGACAGGGAAACATTAACAGAAATAAAGAAATTCCAAATGGCTAAAGCACAATGCATATTCAAAGATGAATGTCATAAATAGAAAATATAATTTATTGATAATGATTAGGAAAAAATATTGAAAGCTTCATGTTGCAACTGTAAATTTGCATTTAGTGTTATGATTATCAATGTTCAGTATTGTTATTACTAAAATACAGTTTTACTAGATTAAAGTACTAAAGTAAGTTCTGGAATCATAATCATCAAAGTCTTTCAGAGTTGAACATCAATCTACTCAGTATTTAGTCACAAATAAATCATTTCTAGATGCATGGAACATGGATTTAGGACTTGTCAGAAATCTTTTCTAGCTTACATCATTCTTGGAAATTGCTACCAATTTCAGTGGATTAAAATAAAAAATTTAAAAAAAAATCAAATGGAACATTTCTTAAGGGTGAAAACTTGCAGCTGTTTAAAGGAATATAAAATTTTAAGTAAAATGGATTAACAAAGTTATGAAAATCAGTGAGACAAATCAACGGATTTTAGCAAATTTAAACAAAAGAGATTAAAATCAAGAAGTTCAAGTACTACAAAACATTTTCAAAACTGCTAATTTACATGGCAGTTATGTTTATTTATAAAGTACTGTTTTAGAAATAATAAAATCATTCTGTGACACTTTCTTTAAAGAATGGTATTGGGTGAAGTGCATCTGTGCTAGATGGTCAGTAGTACTCTGCTGGGAAATCATAATGTATTATCAGGTTCACTGGAGTTAACAGATTTAAGACAGTTTAGAGTACATGCAGCACTGTCCCTATGAGCTTTCATGTCCTACGCTACATACAAAATATTCTAGGGATTTAAAAATAGACCTAATAGTATGTTATTACCGTTACTAAACAGCTACCTAGAGTACCTGAAACAAGAGCCGTAGAACTGTAACTTAGGTTGCAAGCAGCCTCCAGAGGTCATAATTCCCAATTATGTTTCCCAGTGGAAATGGAAGCAAAAAAGGGATTGAATGCCCTAGTCTTTTCCATGTCCTTTGTGGCTAGGTTGCATAGTGGGTCCAGATTTTCCTTAGCCTTACTTTTGTTGTCAGTGTGCTTACAGCAGGTTTTTCTTCTGCCTTCCACATCCATTGTTAATTTCAACTCCAGCTGAGCTTTGGCTTTCCTAACTCCACCTGCTTCCTACATGCAGGAGTTCTTGTGCTTTAAGGTGTCCCTGAAGATTAGCTAGCTCTCCCAAGCTTTCCCTTTACCTTCTAAGTCAGTCTTCCATGAGATTCTACCAGGAATATCCCTGATCAGCTGAATTCTGCTCTCCTGAAGTCCTGTGTTGTAACCATACAATCTGTCTTTCTCACTTCTGTCAGGATTTTGAACTCCACAGTGTGACGATGCTGTAGCCGAGGCTGCCCTTGGTCTTCACATCCCTGTCTGGTTCTTCCTTGTTTGTGAGCAACAGGTCTGGCAGAGTGCCTTTTGCTAGTTAGCTTCTGAATCAGCTACACCAGGAAATTGTCATCAACAGATTCCAGAAATCTCCTGATGGCTGCACTCAGCCATATTACCCCATCAGCAGATGGCAGGGTGGTTAATATGCTGCAATGAGTACGAGTGCCTGGAGTCGTGAAGCTTACCCCATCTGTCCAACCAAGACTTCATTGAATTCCTCTTCATTTTTTGGTGGTTTACAGCAGGCATCTACCACAATGTCACTCATGTTGGTCTGTTCCTCTGATCCTTACCCATAAGGTCTTGACTACGTGTAGCCAGGTGTTGGACTGCAGATTGCATCTGCCCTGACTTGAGCCTTTCCTCCTCTCTGGAAGAATTGAGGAGAACACCACCTTGGGCTCCTGCCCTTCACATTTGATTCCTGTGCTCTGTAGTCACTTTGGGTGTGTTCAGAATTGACCCTGGTAGTGTAATTTGTGCCCATATGAATGAACAGCAAGGCGTAATAGCCCAAGAGCCAGATAACTCTTGGTAGTCACTCCATGAAGTCCTGAATCCAAGCACCTCGCAAGCAATAGGCTTCACAATCATCAAAATCAGATCAAACAGATGGATGCCTCTGTTCCCTCAGCCTCAAATGACTGTCAGCTGCTGCTTCTTATTTGTGATGTGAACACTTTATTCAGACTCATCTGGCTGTGATGTTTCCTCTGTTAGGTCTTGTTCTTCCTCACCTGTTCCGAGGTCACTATACCTGTTCTGTAATTGTATATCTGTAGTCAGAGAAAAAGCCTTCCTTTTGTTGGCAGAAGTCACAAGTCTCCAGACTACTTCCTCTTGGGAGCCTCCATCTGCTGCACCTTTGAGGGTAATCTCTGGATTTTCCTCCTTCTTTGCATTGTTTGGCGTTCTCGTCCCTGTGAAGTCTCTGTGCAGATATTGTTCTCTTGTAAATCCTCCTGACAGCACACTCGTCTCCTTCACAGCTGCTTTGTCCAGCCGTGCCGCAGCTTGACCAGAGCACAGTCCCCACAAGGGAGGCCATTGTCTCTGGGACAGAAATGTGTCCCACAGGCACTGCCTGGTGTGTCTGGGAGCACACAGCAGCAGCCCCCTGTTGCAGTTCTGTCCAGGTTGATGCCTCTGAGGTGCCGAGCTGATGCCAGAGACTGTGCTCTGTGGTGTCAGCAGCAAGGCTGCACAGTGTCAGACTGCTCCGCGCAGGCTTGAGCAGAGTGTTGGCCAGCATGACTTGATGAATACCAGTGGAGGAATGCAGCGGTAGTAAACAGTTTTTTAGAAAGAAGTAATTAGCTTTTATTACAGAATGTTCTTTTTGTAGATGCTTGACTCCTGACGCAGAGGCACGTCCAGACATAGTGGAGGTCAGCTCACTGCTGTCTGATGTGATGATGAAATACCTGGATGTTTTATCCACTTCTCATCTCATGCTGGAAAAGAAACTGGATCGGGAGAAAAGACGAACCCAGAGGTACTTCATGGAGGCTAATCGAAATGCAGTAACCTATCACCATCAGCTTTCCGCTTTATCACAAGTAAGTACATATATTAGGCTTTATAGTTTTTCTTATCGTTGTTTGCCATATCTGAGAAAAGAAGGTACAACAAAGCAGAAAATAAATCAAAATGAAAAGACCCATCCTCTTAGAACATTTTTCCATGCAGGCTCTTTATTTTTAACGAGGTATTCATTCATTTTTTGTGGACATGCTTATGCAAGAAAAATAATAGTATTTAAAACCCGATATCATTCCGTCTTGGAAAATGAGATTGTTATGGAGGTACTTGCAGTTTTGATAGAATCTGATAATATTTAATTATTACTGCACAATTGTGAACGGTCTGTGAATAGGAGAATATACACTTAGCTAGGGTGGAACAAATGGATAATCTTGTGTATGATTCACAAACAATGACGCCTAGCAAATGGAACTTACACAAATACAGTTTTTAATTACAGATTGCTAAATAAAGAACAGTGATGCTGATAAGGTATTTGCTCATGCTTTTTTACTGTCTGATACAGTTCTGCAGAAATACATCTTAAAATTCTTCCATTTGTTTCAGGCTGTGTTTTAAGCACTCTTCTTGAAGGACATCTGTATTTTACGTAATGGACTAAACTTGTATATGATCTCAGAGAATTTACTTGAAAAAATACAAGGAGACTGTTTCCGCATAGTAAAAGCTCACTGTGAAAATTACTGTTATGGTAATTGTGAGGCAAAGTTGTAATTTACACAGCTACTCTTGTCTGTTCAGCTGTTGTGTCCCTCTTTAATTACTTTTGTCAGGGCTCAGGAGTTTGCACTGAACAACCTCTGTGTAGGAAAAAGGTTTTCAGGAACACCTGGTCCCAAACTCTAGGATTTTTTTTGAGTACGTTCTTTGTCTTCACCTTCTTGGCTAAACATAAGACTTGTGGAAATTGTTAATCATTTTTTTCAGTAGTTTTTTGACCTATCAGTTCAAGATCATTATTTGTATTATACTATTTTTTTCCAATAAAAAAGATGCCAGAAACATCCAGAAAAACCTTAGCAAACCACTGTCACTTGAAATGTGAGAGGTACTGAGATGAAAGAAAGACAGAGAGTAGAATTTATAACTGAAAACAGTATGAGAAATTATTTTCCATGTTTTTTGAGTTTTCTTAACTCACACATTTGGAAGCTTGTTGTATGTAATTATTTTTTCATATCTTGATATAGTCGTTCTTGTATATAACTGTGATGACATTTGCAACAATGCGTACTATGGATGGAAAACTGCTTGATTTGGGATTTCAATGCAATTATCCTGTCTTCAAGAGAAAGGTGCTCTATCCAGACACTTGTAAGATATGACAGAACTAGTAGCTTTACATCAAAGTTAAAGTACTTCTGTTTTGTAAAAATACTTGAAAAATACACCTATCTACAAAACGAGAAGGAAGCTGTCTCCGTATTTTGGGGGATAATGGCTAGTCTTCTCAAGGAAGGAATACTGTAATTCTAGTTCCATTCCAATGGATATTTTATTATTTATATTAAAAGAAATGGGTAGGACAGGAGTATCTGACAAAGATCCAGAATGCTAGAGAAGCTGAGAGTAATATGGCTTGGTAATGAGAAGTGGGAGACCTAATTGTGTGTCCTTGCTGTAAATAAGGTAGAATAAATTAGGCTGAGATCTGTCATGTTTCAGAGGAATGCTACAGGGCTTAGAAACAGAAGAAGCCATTTTGTTTCCTTGTTCTCAGAATTGTAGGATAATTTTATGAAGTTTATGAGGATTTCTAATAAAGAGAACAATTATTCCTGAAAAGTTTGCCTTTTGAAAAAAAGACAATATTCTGACTAAAAACACTAGGAAGAATTTCAAGCAGCTGTTCTGAAATAAAAACTGTGAGGTATGGACAACCTAATTCATCTTAGTCAAGGCCCTAGCGATTCCACAGCCAGGTAATTTGTCATTTTTTCCATGGTGTCAGAGAATTTAGTGTTTCTGCCATGTAGTTCAATGTTTTGTTGAAGCCAGCTATCTTACACTTTGTTTTCTCTCTACTAAAATGTACTTATGGCCTCCTTTTTCATTCCAGTAGTGTCATATAATGTTTCTGAAATAAAGAGTGTACTCTCTGTGCTGGTTTATGGAACTAAACAGCAGAGATCTTTTGGAGCCAGAATGGAATCTGGTTTAGAAGTAGTTTAAGACCGGTATGGAAGCTGATAAGTAGGCAATTGAAAGGCAGATCAGTAGATGATGCTGGAGATCTTGCTTGGCAAGTGTAGCGTAAAATCCATGATTGAAAATAATCCTAATAAAAACAATCATATCAGCCCCCCACATAAATTCTTATCTCTGTTTTCCATCAAAATTGTTGTTAATGTAAGAACACAAGCAGTTGTAGGAATGAAAGATGTTTGATATATTTAGTGTGTTCAGTTCTGAAAGGTTACTGTTGCTGACATAGCACAGGGTACAGAGGACCCGAACAAGTAATAATAATAGTAGTAATTATCTCTCACTACCACCTTTCCTTTCAAGTTGGTCAGTATTATATTTTCATGCTCTGGGTAGGAAAAGGTGGAGAGGAAAAAGGTAGTTTGTGCAAGGTCACCAAATAGACTAGTGGCAAAGTTGAGTTTTCTGTGTTGCAAGCCAAATATGAGTCTCAAAACAGTAGTTGATTGAACTAATTATGAAAGCATGTTTCTAATATTTTCCTTGAAAGAGATGACAGGTAGCCAAATAATAACTTGATTGATTTTTTGGGGGGGCATATAGATTGGAAAATTTTAGACATTATTTTGGCTGTTTGCAAAAAGCTGAAAATAAGTCACTTCTGTTACTCTGGAAATATGTATTTGATTACATGCGCATCATCCGTTACTGTTTCATTTACTGCATGTATCCTGAAGTGTTTTTAACTTGGTAATAATGCCTAGAAGCCCTTGATGAGCCAGTGTGTTCATGTAGTGTTTGACATATAAATAGAATAACTTTTTTCTCTTTGCCAGATTTTTTAATGTAAAATATCACTATACCTAAAACAATACAGAATGATGAATATTGAGATCTGTCCTGTATTTTGAATGTGGGAGAGAAAACTGTAAGCTTTATCATTGGAGTCTGTCAGCTAAAAAATATACCAAAATATGAACCATTTGTACCTCCTGCTACTCTGATCAGCCAGGTAGTCTATCATGTCTGCCCATTTTTAATATATTCTCTGAGAGTAGCTTCCTGAATTCCTGAAATTGTGGTATGTGCATATGACGCAGATGTTCTGTCACATTCTTTGTCTATACTAGGTTTTTGTAGTACTGTGTTCTTTGGGAATTTACGCTTATTTTAATTTTTGTATTAATAATGTCACTAGAATAAACATTTTATTTTAAAATCCATATATTCAAATGAAGTTCCCAGTTATGCAGAGTAATGAGACTCTAAGATGCTTAGATAATGGCAAAGTAGGTGCGACTTCTGTTTCTGAGTGTGGCGCGATCTATGGAGTGGCTCCATATCCAGTGTTTGTCAGGGCTAACAGGATGTCAGAACTCATTAACAGTTCTTGGTCTGAGCTGGTCCATTTAGGTCACCTTAAGCTGAGTGCCTTGCCCTAATGTTCAAACACACAAGAACACTTATTAGCAAGGTTGCTCTCTATGTTTTTTCATTTTCATGCTTGAACTGAGAAGTCTTCCCCTAACCCAGCATGCTGAAGAGCATGGGATATAGACCCAAGGCAAGTTGTCTTCCATTGAGATAGGATTTTTAGTTGCAGGTCAACACTGGCCCTCCCAGACCTGGATCTGCAGGTATCAAGGCATTGCACTTCTGATGGACTAGGATGCTGCTGCTGCTAGGAGATGTACTCTGATTATTCTGCTTACAGCCAGCTTGGTTACAGCCTCTGCTGAGAAGCCTGCCTGGCTCGCTTTCCTGCAGAAGCAGTTCAACTAGTTATTGGCTGGAAATAGTGAAAGAAGCAGTAGAGCAGGTTTCAGACAGGCCTACATCTAAACTAAAGAGCCTGACCAAACCTGAAATGACTGTTGCAGTTTCCTGTCTGCCACCTGTGCCGTAAACCTTCATAATCCACCTGTAGATCATTAAGAGTAGATTGTATTATGTCTTTTCTAGATTAGATTAGAAACATGAATGGTATATTTAAAGTCTTGACAAAATGGTATGTTTAAAGTTTTGAGTCTTCATTGCTTTGTAGGGCCTTCTATCACAAAGACCCTAACGTAAATAATCGTGAAGCGTTTTATAGGAATACTTGTAAATACACAGCATGCTACTGCTCCCACTCTGCTTTATCCGCAGGACAGGAATGGATTTGCTTTATCCCAATCTTTTTCTTCATCCACAGGGATGTGTGGCCAAAGGGGGAAGGGTTAAAGCTCATGGTTTAAGAATCCGTACTTTTGTAACGACCCTACAGGCTATTGGCAACTCTTGTGATTAAAAGCAGCCATCAAGTTCCTTAAGATTTTAGAAGAAATGGGGACAGGAGCACAGCTATCTGGAAGGCAAAGAAATACAAAATGATTTAACTGTGTCTTCACCAAGTCATTTCCCCTCATGCCCAAATTCCCTTCTGCACTGTGGGCAATTGTTGTGCTAATAATAGTGTTAGTTTCTAAGCATCAGCACGTGCATTGCTAAGTAGTGCTTAATCAGCAGTTTGATACAAATTAATCTTTTTTATTTTTGTTAACTCAAAAAAAGACCTAAAGATTGGATTAATGTTCATTTTAATTTCCTTTCTTTTGTGTTTAGATATGTATTTTGCTCAATTCGGTCAATCAATGAATAAATTTTTTTTTCTTATAACAACTGTGTGTGAATGGAGGAACTGGTTTTGTATTGGTTGAAGCAAAGTGTTTGGTTTTAAAACACTTAGAATGCAACAGGTTACTAATATTGCAGTAATGTAGTCCAATCTTCACATCAGGTTAGAATATTCAATTCCTATTTTTATTAAAAATTGATTATTTAAAAGTTATTAAAAATTATATTTAGAAAATTGAGTGATAATGCCTGTCTGTGCACTGCTGCATACAGTTCCCATTGCTTTGGAAATGAGTGAGGACTCAGGAATGTCATCAAAGCTTAGCATTCTGCAGCTTGTTTTCTTCTTCCTCCTTTCACTCCATTGATTCTTTTATTCTGACACCATTCTGTTTTGGCATTTATAGAACAGGTACTGGCATTGAAGTTTAAATGTTAGAAATTGCAGTTGGTGCGATAAGAAGAAAATAACCTTTTTAGATTTATACTACTTATGTTTGGAGAATGAAATCATTATGCAAAAACTGCTTTGCAGGTATAATTTTTTTAAGAGTTGCTGAATGTAGGAAATACTTATCACAGCCAAGTTACTACCTGTGAAAATGTATGACCAAGGACAAACCCATAATATGTTTAATTCAGCTTCAGTTTGCTAGTACACCAAAATACTTTAATAGAATCACGCAATATAAGGCAGGAAGAGTTGTCAGAGATCATCTTGTCTGTCTCCAAGCCTTAGAGCTACCTGTCACTCCTGACAGGTATTTGACCAGTCAGTCATAAATATGTCAAGTGATAGAAAGTCTCTCCCAAGGCAAACTACGCGAAATTAAGAGAACAATTTGGAACCAGCAGAAATGCAAAAACTGTCTTTACAGTCAGGAATCACATGTCTGAGTAAGTCTTTTTGTTCCATCCAAAGAGAATGTCTGGAAAACCATGGGGGTGCCTGCAGCACTGTCAGAAGACAATTTGAAATCCCGGGCATACCCGTAGCATGTATACACTGTGCTATATACTGTATCCTCAGTTAGCCTGGTGCTTTCAGCAAATGCTGGTCTCACTTTGTATGCTTGACAGAGAAGAAGTGTTATGTATCTCTTGTTTCCAGGAGATATTAGATGAACATATATATATGCACATATGGGATGTATATGACACTTGACATTTTCAGACCCACTTGTAAGTGTCGTAGAATTGTTCTGAGAGCCCGAAGTCCAGAACGTCCCCAGAACACTGCATTTCCTGAGCGCATTCAAACCTGTTACACAATGCATGAACCCACCTCTCTGAAGGATCCCAGACAGATGCAATAGCTAAACACTGAATTGCTGTTAGATGGTCCTAAAGTCTAACCTAAATTTTACTTGTTGCAGCTTAAGCTGCTTACTTTTTGTCTTACCCACAGTGGAAATATGTAAGAGTTATTTCTTTTTTCTTAGATGTTATATGTCTACTCTGTACTTTTTATCTTTTGGTTGAATAATCAAATTCCATCAGACTTGCTTTGTAAGTCATGTTTTGTAGACCTCCGATTATTCTTATTTCTCTCTTTTGCTGTCTCTCCACATTTTTGAAGTGTAGTGTTCAAAATTGGACTCAAATTACTCCAACTGAGAACCTTATTGGTACCAAATAGAAAGATTACATTGTTCATAGAGATGATTCTTTTCTTTATACATCCCAGTATGATGTTTTAGCTTTTCATAACAGCATGGTATCGTTGAGTCATGCTCTGTTTCTGATCCACCAAAATCCCCATAGCTTATTCTGCAGAGATGCTGTCTGACCAGTCCTTCCCTAGTAGGTGCATTTGTGCAGTTGTTTCTCCCTGCTTATAGAACTTTGCATTCTCACTGTTTAAACTTCATCAGTTCTTTTATTTTCTCCAGTTTGTCAAATCTTTCTTCAAAACCTATGGTCACTTGCATTGACACACTATGTGTATGATGTATATCCTGTAATATCATGTATGATGTGAATGTATCGCAGTCTGTGCACATTTAATAGGCAATCTATCTATCCCATTATGCAGATTATCATTGTAATCCAGTGACAACATTGAATGGTTTTGGAACAAGGTCAGAAGGGAGCATGAAAAAGTGTGCTCACCACCCATTTTCAGTTTAGAAAACACTCAAAGTAGTTAACAAATTGAGTATGTTTTTTGTGGTCAATTTTACGGCCAGCTGATCGTGATGTTGTCTAGGTCACACTTCCCTAGCTTTCTTGTAAGGTGTCATTAGAAACATTGTCAAAAGCCTTACCAAAACCATTATAAATAACACCTACTTCTTGTTCCCAACGCAGAAGAGCTGTTACCCTGTTACAGAAAGAAATATGGTATTGAAAGAAGTATGGTTTTTTTTCCTGAACATCTTCATGTTAGCCGTTACTCATTTTATTGCTATCTTCTAGTTTTTTATAAATAGTTTAATAGTGGAAATAGTTCTATTTTTTCCTTGAAATAGAAATTCAATTGACTAGCATAATGCTGTAATTACTTGTCTCTAGTAAAGAAGATTAATGAAACACAGTTTGCACATGCCAGCAGAGAGCTGTATATTTCTTGAAGACAGAAAAGTTAATTCTTATGGTCAGCAATATGGCAAAACAGAGCTTAAAAAAAACAACAGTATCTTTATTTTAATCTACTTTTTTTTTTTGACAGTGTTAATTTCAATTTATAAAAGAATAGATTTTTGTTGGAAGTGGAGAAGACCGCTTTGGGTTTCACTTCTCCAAAAATAAAGTATATCTGATTTTGCAGTCATAGTTGTGACCAGAAAAGAAAGAGACAGTGCAAGTGTACAGGATATGGATGAAGAGTCTTAGCTTGTAGACAGAGGTTTTTCTTCGTGGCTGGGACACAAATTTTAGATGTTTCCAGAGCTGCTTTTGTTCAGTCATAAAGAAAGATGAATCCTGGAAAAAAAATAATTAATTGATTCATAATTTGAACATTTTTAGCACAGGGACTCTTTTGTCCTTAGATTTCCCTTTGAACTGTGTTTGTTTATACTAGAAGGCAGAGTTTGTTTCAACAAAGGTGGCAAACATTCTGACCCATGGGGAAACTGAGGCATTAGTTCACTGTGAAAACGTGAAAATAAACTGGATCAACTGAGGAATCCTCCAGGAAGATTTGTAAAATTCTGGACTCTAGAGTCAAATGTAGGTAATGAGCACAGTTCAAATGAACATTTCTCAACCTAACTCATGTTGCGATATTTGTGACGTTTGGAATATCCTACCATTTCACATTTCTTCAAAGGAGAAGTGTCTTTCTGCCTGTCTGAAAGAAGTGTCTCCAAGGATATGGAAATGGTTGTTTCAGGGGTTAGTAGAATACTTTCTCCATGCTTTTCTCACAAAATTATGTTCTTGATAACCTTATATTCTTATGTAGATCCTTCCCACTACAATGCTGAGCAGAAGCGGCATTGAACTCGCTTCCCAGCCTCGTCCAGTCAGTGTACTTCGGTCCTTCTAAATCAGTCAGGCACCCTACTCAAAACAGAAATAACAGTATGTAGTCTCACTTTTGAAAATTATTAGCTGTTGTCTAGGTAGAGCAAAATATATCACTGTAAATTTATATATTAGTTTAGTAATGAAATTCTGTAGTTCTCAATGTTCAGATATTATGTAAATGGACCAGATTTTACATATAGACTGGTTATAGCTTTACAGTTTATATAACTGCTTAAAGGCTTTAGGATACATCTCACTGATCTCCAAACAGTTTCTATAGCTGATCTGATGATTATTTCTATCATGAGGTCTACAGAATTCAGTTAACACACTTCAGACAGGTTTCCTTGCTTGATGTATCAGTTAGATCTGACACCAGTTAGTAATAGTAGTCTTTTTTGATCTTTTTTTTTTTTTCCCTTAGCTCCACCTGATTTACAAGTTATTGTTAGCAGTTAGTCGTTTGAGTGTGAGGTTCAGTATTGGCGATGTTGAAAGGAGTTTTAAGATTGAAATGTCCATGTAGTTTGACCCTTCTCTCTCTTTATTTTGTTTTCTTTGATGTGGAACAGGTGAATTGATTCTCTTCAGTAATTGTGCACTGACTGTTCAGGCACAATAAGTGTACTCATATGCCATGACCAGACTGCTCTCTAAGTGAGCTTGAGAGTCATCGTTAGTGGTTGCCATACTGTGCTGCACTGCACTGCAGTCACTGCTATTGTGGCGTCTTGGACATAACCTCAGTTCAGTACTTAGGTATAAAATGATCTTTTCCCGCCTGAATTTAAAGAGAAAAGCTCAACAAACCATCTCTTACAAGTTAAGTTATAGTTTTGGGAACAGAACAGAAGATGGGGAAGTAATTGAAGCAGACCATTAAGCAGGCAGTGGTATAGACCGTGCTCAGGGCTGCAGCTAGGTTTCTGAAGAAGGAAGGGTTTCTAGTGGACCCATTCTGTTGTGTCCCAGTAATGTCAAAATACTTCATGGGAAAAGCTTTGGAAGAACATTGTCTTAGATACAAGCCAAATTGTCTTTGACATACTCGGTAAGAATATAAGTATTTAGGAATGTATTATCACATGAAATTACTTCAATATTAAAGATACTCTTGCTTAATCTGATATATTTATATAATTTATCTCCTATTCTCCTTTATTGCACTTTGACAAGACAGAGTAAAAAAGCATGAATGCATTTATGCACAAGAGAAATAATATGAGAATACTTAGAACAATATATTAAAAAGATCATATAAACAATCTGCCTTCAAAATGTGTTGCATTATAATAGAAGCAATAACAGTGGTTGAGGATCTGTGTTCTTTCCAGAAAAGCTGTAAACATTGACAGCACCAGAAACAGAATTTTATACTCATTGAAGAACCCCATGCTACAGACAAGATTCAGCACTTAAATGTTACAGGCAAATAATTTATATCCCATGTTTTGATTTTCTTAGCTCTGCTTTGGTAATGCCAGTCAGCATTTGGTCACTTCAGTCTTGGGGAGCCTCTCTGGCATCACATCATATCAAGTTCACTTCATATTTTACTACCATCTTGACTGTTGTGCAGGTTTTGCATTGGCCAGAACTGGTCTGCTGTTTATTATCTAAGCTGGAAGAGAGTCGATGGCCCATTGCTTGTATCTGCGAACCTGCCATCTTTGTCCAGTCTTCTATTTTTTGTATTGTTCAGTATTTCTTTCTGGTCTGGCATTTGTTTCATTTTTTTTCACTTTCAGTGCTTTTGTGAAGAGACCTTCACGAAGAGCAAAGATACCTTTTATGTAACGGCTAGAAATAATCTGTAGAGATAAAGAGTTTGAAAGTTTTGCTCTAAATTTAGAATCAGTGGCTAAACCAGATACCATCTAGTGCTGGACTAACAGCAAAGTGGGAACAAAAAAGTGCATTTTTATGTGTGTGTGTGTGTATATGCAAGTAACACTTTCTTTTGCAGGTTTGCTAGTGAGTGCTGGATAAGGACAACATGTAACATTTTCTTTTTTTCTTTGTTGTCAGAAAAATGATGAGAAGTTGAGTCTTCATAGCAGCAGCAGTGGAGCAGCCAGTTGCAAAAGTGGATTTTCAGAAAATACCAACCTCCCAGATGAAAGCTGTCGATCTGCATGTGGAAAAGATGAGGAAAGAACTTATGAAGAAATCCTGGCAGAGGATCACAGCACTTTAGAGAACTCTGAGAAAGGTAGTCATTAGCAAAAGAAGCATTAGGAGTACTCTTAAGTTGGTCAGAGGTGGGTTAAAAACTTCTTTGCTTTCATTTTTATGTGCAGATATCTTCTCTGAATTAGATGATGAGCTGGACATATTGAACAAATCAAACAGCTCTGGTTCAAGTAGTTTGAAAGAGTCTGCTATTGGTAAGATTCCTCAAGAATGAAGTGTACACTACTTTCTAATAGCAGAGTAGTTGTTTATTCCAAAATATTAGGATATTTCATGATTTACATTTTGCAGCACATAGTCTTTGTGTAACCTGTCCCTATATTTTGCAGTAATGGCTATGAAAACTGGAATATTACTGGGCAACTTCAAAAAGAAGGTGTTTTTAGATTTGAAGAAGATGAAAACTAATGCTGAGAAGAAACAGAAGACAGTATGAAAACTTTTTGTCTCAGTGACAATAACGTTATGCAAAATAATAAATGGAGTGCACTCTTAGAGGGTATAAAAAAGACTGAATGGAATTGAAGGAATGCTTAATTATAAGATTCGAATTAGGAAGGGATTATGTGACAAAACACAGCATTAATTCTACCTGTAGTTGTTTATGGTAATCAGCTAGGAAAGCACCAGCTGCTTTGGGTGTTACCTTAAGTAACAGGTTTTTGGATTATATTCTAGATGAGAAAATTTAAAAAAAAGAGGTGTGAAGTATCTGTAATCAGTGTGAGCTACCTGCATAATTATGAGGTACCATGATCTCCCTATTAAATGGGATGGGATTCTGATTAGGTGAAAATCAAAGAGCATTTTGTAGCAGAAGAAAAAGGTTGATATTAGAGCTGAGAAAAATCTGAGATTTCTGTTCATCCCATGAAGTTCTGACAGAAGGTCAGTGGATTTCACTTTTAAAAGGTGAAGGGAATGTAGTTGTCAGAAGATTAACATATTTTATTGTTTCAAGATCCCAGGCTTCAAAAAACGTAGAATAACATTACTTTATCTGTTTGTAGTGCTATTTGCTAGATGAATTTTCTTTGGATTTTGGCCCAGGTACTAAAGAAATATGTCTGCTTTTAACTGAACTTTCTAGCCATTAGTGCAGAGTAAATAAATGATTTGATAATTCTCCTTAAATTCCATTAATATGATTTGCTAACTGTGACTGGATAGCCATTCTAAAGGCTGCAGGACCTGTGGCTAGCCAGCCCTAAGTTTATTGTAAAGGCTTTCTTTTTTTTAAAAAAAAAAAAAGAAGAAATACTTCTTCTCTGTTACTTTCTTGTGCTAAGAGAGCAGTAACAGAAGGTTACAGAGTACAGGGAAGCCTAGTCTGTGGGAGGGGGCTGCATATTAGGAACATCTTGAGGAAAAGCAGCCTGTGGAGCCAATGTTCTATTTTGGTGTTAGTACTGAAGAATAACACATTGTGCATCTTGCAGAAGTTTAATTCGTTTTGGGCTAATTCAGCATTTTACACAGGCATGTGAAATCTGTGTGTAGTTTGTAACTTGCCACACCCAAAGTGTTATTGGTAATGATTTCAGTGTTGTTTATTTTTCTTTGTTAAGATTTGGACATTGAGAAAACATCAACTTTTTCTAAAAAAAAGTTGTGCCAGGTTTCCACTGATTTAATTAAGTATTTTAAGTGAAAAGATCCAGTCTGTTCTTATAAATCCCAGTAACTTTTATCAGCATTTCTAGAAGTTGTTGTCCATTTTCCTCCAAGCATAGAGTTCAATTGTTATATTGATAGAGGGGATTGTAAGAAATGTGAAACTATAACAAAAAGCCTTAATATTTTCTAGTTTTTAGTAGTCTTTAGTACTGTAATTTTATTTCTGCATGCATAGTGATCTAACGATGTAACTGTTACACTAATCCCTGTTTTCTCATTAAGGAATGTAGTGGAAGGACATGCACAAGCTATCACTTAGTTGTTAGACAAAATAATTAAGTGAAACAAAAGTGGTCTTGGTTCTCAGCAAATAATTGGGATAATTGTGGGATAAAAGAGACTCCTAAATAATTCTACTCCAGACAACTCGGCCTTGGGAGGGCAAATGTGCTAAACTACAGAGATAAGGAGGCACCAAGAGAGCAACGAGACCAGAGTAAAACACCCTGAAGGACATAATATACGTGATCCTGGAACTGAGTTTGCACAGAAACAAATGTCAATCAGTGAACAGTGTGATGAAGAGGATGGGTCTTCATCTTGGGACCCCCGAAGACCACCCAAAGATGCTAACAGACATGCGTGAAAGATATTCACATATGCTAATTAGTTCCTAGAAATATAATGAATATTTACATGTGTGATTGTATTTAACCTGAAGCAACAGGGTGTCTGGCGCGCACGTTTGGAGGAGAAATCCCCCGTGTGCCTGGCGCCGCAATAAAGAATACCTGCTTAACAGTATACATTGTACTGTTAGGTTTTTCCTACCGGATCTTCGAATCAATATAGATACTTCAGGATTGCTTTTTCAGAAAAATAATTCTGTGGTCATGCAATGCTAGATCACCTGTAGTTTCTACCTAATGTTGAAGTTAGTGTTGTAGATCAGTTGGAATTAATGCTGGCAAATTTTTTTTCCTTTCAGGAAAAAAGAAAAGATAGCTTTTAAAGAAAGTATTACAAATTCAAGATACTTGGTTATTGCTGGGGTTACGCTCCATTCATTGCTAATAAGTGGCAAACAGTGTTTGAATTGTCAGCCATTTTTTCGTCAAATATGTCAGCATTACAGGGGAAAATGTGAGCAGCTTTTATCTAGCTAACTTGGAAACTGCTAACATGTAAATGTTTCGGTTACAGGTGTATCGATCAGGGTCTTGAAAAGGTTTGTCTAATCATGCTGCCATCATGTCACTTTCAGAGGAAACATGATGTGCAAATGTACAAAATATCACTCTAATTTAAAACTGGGGTGATATTTTGTAAAAAGTTGTGATACATGGAGTTGTTCAGTGACATAGAAGCTGGTAAGTGTGTGAGTGACAGTGTAGTAGTGGTTAGCTTTTTTTGTAGTCCACTAGTTGTCATAATATTTTAAATAATTTTACATAACCCTGTGCTTTTCAATTACACTTTAAAGAAAAGGATTATTGTGCTTAGTCTACACAACGTGGTTCTACAAGACCAGTTCCTTTAACAGCTCCTAAGATTGCCAGATCCAGAGTATGTAGATACTGGGATAGTTGTTCATGGTACTTGAAATTATTAATCCTACAGGAGCAAGATTCTGCACATTTCAGAAGCATAGAGGTAGTAGTGGGAGATGTGATTTTTTTTTTTCCTTGAAGTCCTTGTAATTTGAAATAATAAAGATTGACAGAGGATAGGGATATACTGAGTCAAAAAGCAACCGAGAGTGATGGGACGAGAGCAGCTTATTAGTTGCATTTTTTTGTCTTATATTAAAATTGAGAAGATTCCCAACTTTACCTTAGCTTAGTCATTTTTAAGAGGTTTTTATTTAGTTTTGATTTACAGTGTAACCATACCTGCATTTCTGCTGGTAAAACCAAGTAGTGGAAAAATATGTGGTGTTTCTTAATGCGTAGCAATCCAGTGTAGGTAGTATGTCAGTTGGGTGAGAGAGAGTTTAAAAGTTTACTCTACGTCTGGGGACACTTTTTGGAAAATATTTTGCTTCCTTGACTCATGTTCATTTAGACTGCAATCCGGACAGTGTCCTAAATACACTGAAAGACTAGTTCTGTGTAAAATATACCATTAGAAAACCCTAGTCCCTAGGACTTTGTTGAAGACACCAGCTAGAAGAAGATCTGCCAAGACCTGGTTTTCCTGTATGATGCTTGAGTTGAGCTTGAAGTGCATTTATGGCAACTTCTGTTGCTATAACTGTGATTACCGCTAATAAGCAAAAAACTTAATTGTTCGTTTTGTAGAACAGCTTAATTAACATCATTGTGACTGTCCATTCCAGTGTACTGTGATTTAAAGGGCAGCTTATTGAAAGTATTTTGTATAAATAAAGGTAATTTGACCTTTCTCCTGAAAAGATCATTAAACCATCATTCATAAAAACACTTCAATTGCTTCCATTTCACTCAAGGAGGTGGATGAGGTTTCTGCTGATATGAAGTCTTGATTCAATTTTCCTATCAGTCTGATCAAACTTGAAAAGGTTTTCGGAGGTGGGGTTTTTTACATATCAGTGAAGTGAAAGTGAAAGCCAAAGCAAAAGTTACATCTTCCCAGGTTTGCCTGAACTTATATCATGTTATAAGCTCTTTTCTTAAAATTACGTGATAGGTGCCTGCAAGAGAAAAGCACTAAACTGCATATTAGAATGTATTTGTATGATTTGCACTGATGGGAATGCAAGTTATGAAGTTAAAGCCTTAGAAGTTGCTTTAATTACATCAGCTATTAAAGACCAAAGTAGCAGTCAGAAATATTCTTGATGCCCCATTTGATATATGTGTATCTTCATAGAGCTATTCAGAATGGGGAGGCTGACGAGAATCAAAAGCTTTGGCTTTTGTGTCTCTTTCATGTTCCAACAAGTGTGAGCACAGAACAGGAGAGAGATGAAGGATTTATATTTCATTTTCCTTGAGATCATCTTGAACTGAGAAATTCCCTCTTGTAAGGCAGCTGAGCAAAACATATGCTGCCTTGCTCTTCCCATCCATGTCAAAGGAGTAACTGTGGTAAAAAGAAATATGGTCCAGGTAACACCCTGGTCTGAACTATGCACTATGTGCTCCATGAGTTACGTTAGTTAACTTTCCTGTGCATCTGTGTTGTTTCTTACTCCCTGTTTGACTTTGTATGATCAGCATAACTCTTACACAAAAGGCTAAGCATTATAACTAAAGTCATTAGTGTTCATGGGTGTGATTAAACACCCATGAATGTGTTTGCTGCAATGATTTTTAGATGTCTGAGTCTCCTCGTGCTTAGTTATTGAAGAAATAATTTCAAGGTATTTTGATAAAGAGACTCCTCTCTCAGTTGTAGCTGCTTAGTGGGTGTCTAACATAATAATAAGCAATAAAAATGGCTCTGAAGAGTGTTGGCTGTTGTTTACTGATGCTCTGCATCATGATTTCTGGGGTGGTTTTTTTAGCATTAATATGTATTTTCCTAACTTTAGGATATGAATCAGAAAATACTGCATCTCTACCATGTACAGTGAGCAATGAGATGCACTCTTTGATGTGAAATATCATGCACCTGTAAATACACTCACAGGCTGGCAGTTTAGCAAGTCAAATGTCAAGTCATCAAACTGATCAAGAAAATTTGGATATGAGCCCTTTACTGATAGAGAGACTATTTATTTGAAACAGCCAAAGGGTATAGTATTTAAAATCTAATTTTGTATATGAATACTTGGAAAGGGGAGCTGTTTTTAAAATTCTAGCAAACAGTTGTGTTCAAACTTAGCTTTCTAGCCAAGTGGCTTCTACTACAGATTTTCTGGCATATATTCCCACAATATATTGTAGTCTTTGTTAAAACAGAGTGTCTGAGGTTGTAACTGAAAATCCTTACCACAAGCAATATGATTCATGTTCAGTCAGAGCTTCTACTTATGTATTTGTGTTACTGCGTTTGCATCCTAAGCAGGTAAAATATCTGTTCCTTGAATAGGCACAATCATATTTTTTTATTTCCAACAACCTTCTTTGCTTTCTAGACGGTGGACACTGTATTTTCGTATCTGTTTTCTTGTCTCAGTGTTAAGTGAGGTATCTTTGCTTCTGTAAGGGCCTAGTTCATTTGCTATTACAGAAATCAACTGCTCTTTACAAACCTTCTTTTGGGTTAACTACTACAGAGTTCTAATATCTGTTTTGCTAAGTAAAGCATTAGCAAGGAATAAAATACTGTTTCTTTTTTCTTTTGCTCTGTCTGTGTGTCATCTTTTTAGGGAGACAGATTTGGCCTAAAGATGTATCATTTCTTTTGGTTTTAAAGTGAATTCAGTGTGACAGATGCCAGCCTCCTTCAGGTTTTTTTTTTTTTTTATATTCAGAGGATCTCAGAAAAGTAGGAAAAATAGAGGCACTATATTTTGGAGCACAACAGAAAGTATGTTTGAACAAAAAGAAAAGATTTAAGACTCTCAGAAATGTGTTTGCTCTCTGAAAGTCCCCTACTGTTGCTCTAGAACTAATATAACTGCTGTAACAAGACCAACAAGAGGAAAACTGGTGTAAGTTTGGCACAAAATCTTTTTTTGTTAGCTACTTTTTGAGTGATTAGATGCCTCTGTTCTTGTTTTGTTATAGTGCTTGTGGTGTTACCAGTGTGGAAAAACTTCTGATGTAGACAAAGACACAGATTATTATATTAAAATGCATTAATTGTATGGGGAAATTTGTAGCATTTCCTAATCTTACTACTCAGACCTTCAGTTAGCTGAAATATCTTTTGATTTAAACATTCACTTATTCCTCATTCGAAGTGAGATATCATTTGTAGGAGAGAGTGGTCTCATATGTCAAAATTACCATCAAAGGAATGGTGTTACATGAATATTTTAAGAGAAATGCTTAAGACAAATACTTGCTTTAAGGCAATGCTTTCCAAATGCATACATAATAAATAACTTGTCAAACGTTACCCTTCCTTCTTCACATTTTTTTGGCACTATGCAATAAATAACATAAATGTTTGGGTTCAGTTTTATTGCTGATTAAGTGTTTGACCAGGCCATACCCTTGTCTTCAAGATCTTAAAATCAGTGGAATTATTTAAGAAATAAGGTGTTGCAAATGTAGTAGTTTGAACAGTTAGCTAATAAAATGGTGGCAATAAAGCTCTGGTAGAGCAAGGTTTAGACAAGCCATCAAAGTTCCTCTGAGAAAGTGGGTAAATGTTCTAGCATTTTATCCAGACTGGAGACAATGTTGTGGCTACCATGGTAAGCAGTAACTGAGGTAGTTATTAAAGGCGAATCCAAATACATCTTCTGTGGCATTTATTCAGCATATTATATTAGTTTCTGTGAAATTCTGAAAGTATTTATTAAAAAATTGTGCAGGGCTAAGATTTTAGTTGTGATGCAAGAAAATCTTTGATACATCAAACAGCAATGCTATAGTCAAATAGAAGTTTAGATTTTGTTTATCACTGCTTGTTAAAAGTTATTTTGACACCATGTCTGGGAAATAGAAAATATTAACATGTATATATATACTTTTTAATGCAGAGATAATATTTGTGCATTTGTTTCAGGTATAATTAAACCAAGTTTTAGTGTTTCTGAAAGACAACCTCGGTTTAGGTAGGTACCATTTATGATTTTAATACAGATTATATAATTGATGATTGCTATGATCAATTCCAGTTGGTTGTTTCGCAATGGAATAGTTGCATGATTGCCTTCAGGAAACATTTCCTTACTTATCATTACAACTTCATTTTATCTCAGCCTATGACACTTGGTCTGCTTGAGGATATTGTTTGAGGGTGTTTGCACACAGAAGCTTTATGTGAGTAATTTGAGGACTGGCAGTAAACTTTCTGCATCAGCTTAAACTGACATTAATTGGTTAGCCAGATTCTGGTTTTGCATTTTTAAATTGCTGTTTTTCTATAGAAGATTGTGTTTATGTATTTGATAGTGCAGAGTAATATCTTATCCATTTGAACTCCTCTAGACCTTCTCTATAAATGTAGATACCTATTTCTGGAATTCTGGAGTTGTCATTTCTTTCAAAAAGGAAACAAACCAAAACAGAATATGGCATGGCCGTCCCCATTCTCCTTCTAGAGGTCCTTCCTTTTTCTTCTGTTATTTATTCAGAAAGGCATCACACATATTCTTGACCAACCATGATTTTTTCTCATGTCCTTGGCGCCATTCTCATTCATAGACTCAGTTCTTTGTTTCTTCATTTCTGCTTTTCCTTCACATCTGAAAAAAACCCTAAAATCACTCTTGGCTCCATCTGCCTCCTGAACAGTTTTGTTCTCTTACCTTTAACTTAACTGGGTAAGTTTTTATAACAGCAGCATTGATTCCTTTTATTTTCTTGATTTGCTGTTTATCATTGGCGCTATCTTTGTGTTCTTAAAAACGTGTTTTTCTGAATCTGTCCTTTCCTACTTCTCCCCCTATCTTTTGAAACTATTCTTAAGGACCTTTCAGAAGGATACTAGTTTATCTGTTCATCTGATTTCCTCTGGATGTTACCAGTGGCTTTATCACTGATTCTCTTGTCTTCTCTTCTGCATTTTGTCTTTGTGTGTACAAATGTGTCTACTTACTCATCTACCTGCAAAATCATGCTGTAAATCATGAATTTAGCTGTAATCACCAGATGTATTTCCTTCTGTCCATACTAAATTTTTGCTCATCTCTGTAAGATCTCTTCATGGCCATGTGGCCGTACAGTTATATAGGCCATGTGTATAAACTACATAACTAAAAGGAATACCACCATTGCCTGTACCTGAAGTCCTATCCATTAGCTTGGATTTTGATCATTCTCAAAAATAACATACATCCAATCCTTCGACATCTGAGCATCTGCTTTAACTTGCGCATCTCTCAAAGTTCTTGCATTCAGAATATGTCTCACTGTTCTGCCTGGCACCTCTAAGATATAACCTTTCCTATCGATATACACTGCTAGAACTCTTGCTTTGGTTCATCAGGCTATCACACAAGCAACATCTTTCCTGGTTTTGGAAACCTAGTCGTTCTAGTCACTCAAATGCCCATTCAGAACACTGCTGCAAGGAACATTTCTACAGCCCTGCTTTCAACCTTGCCATCTTCTGTCTGTATTCTTTCACTGGTTGTGCTTTTCCTATCCCTTCAAATGCAATACTTTATTTATTGTTCTTAGTATGTCACTATCCAGTCTGTCATCACTCACTAACTTTCCAGTTTCAGTCATGCTGCATCAGTAATGGCAGCCTCCTAATGCTTGAGGGTTGAAGCAAGCACATTTATTTTTTTTCCATCTCTGCCCCTCACATAAACATTAGCAAAACTGTGTCCTTACCTTTCTTCATAACTACTCCCTGCAACTGTAATTTTGTCTACTGCCTAAAAAATACATACAAATTCTTGCCATGCTAGGGCTGTTGAGGCTGCTGTCTATCAGGACATCATATTGGTTCTTTGAGTTCCCCATCTGTCTGTATCCATTTGTTGTTGCTTATCTCAGCTAGTAAAATCTGCAGGCTGGGACAGTGTTTCTGGTGAGTATAGAGCAGAAGCTAGAAGTGCAACATCTGGACCTATATTTCTGACACTGAGATATTGCTGTCCTGGTGTTGTAATATTAATTTTTTTCGCTGCTTTACTAGTACTATCTGCATTATTATTCCTTTTTTCATCCACTAGACGATAATTATTTTATGTTTTCCATCCGTAAAATGGGTTAATTAAATGTCCTTAAACATGTACAAATACAAAATAATGTGTAATCTAGAGGATTATGGAGTTTTAAATGTTAAAATCCAGTCTACTTTTTTTGTACTTTCTAGGATAAAAACTGAGAAGGGAAAGGAACAGAGTCTAACTTTTATTTAGTAGAAGTCATGCTATTTTGGACACATAGAATAAGCCTGCCTTTATCTGACTTATAAATGAACAGTTAAAAACTAGTGAATTTGGACAGATTTCCTTTAGAGGAAACAGGAGAACAAGTCAGGGAATACCTCCATTTCCTCTACAGTCATTGATGTCGAGCACAATTAAAACTTTTGTTTTTTCTTTTAAATAATAGTAAAGAATATATTGAAGGTCCGGGATCAAGACTGCGACCAGGTAATTTTGTGCTTGCAGCAAAATCAAACTTAAATTAAAACTAATAATTTCCAAGTTTTACAACCGTATTCTTCTGTTACATATAGAGTGTCCCCTGTTGTATCTTAAGCTTTACAGCCTATTGATCTGCTCTTGAGAGAGCCTCCACTCGTGTGAAGGGCCCACACTAAGAAAACAGAGGATTCACTTGTGACAGGGTGGCATTCTCATAGTCTTCGAGCTTTTTGCAATATGAAAAATCATGGTATTATCTAATAATTACAGTTTTAAATGTTAGAAAAGGAGATAATTACATTTCAGATACAAATATGTTATCTGAAATATCCTTATGGAATTTTTTAAAAATATGAATTCCAATAGTAAATCAGTAAGATCTCATTTTAGTGGTCATTATCCTGGCTAAACTTCTGCTGAATGCAATGGGAATTTATCCTATGAAAGGAACATTTCATATAGCCCTTGTAAATGATCAGGTATTTGTACATCATCACTGATGAAGTAAGTTTTCCATTTGAGATAGTTTTTGTTCTTACTGTAACATACTCTCACATAATGTAAGCTGCTAAGCTTGATTTTGGAATGCATATTATCAGGATTAAATAATATTAGAAAGAAAATTATTTTGAGCAGTTAAATTATTGATCTTCATAAAAAAAGTACTTTATGTCTCTACTAACTTGCATTTCACAGCTTTTTGAGATAAAAATTTTATTAGGAATTTTGATAAGTCAGTGCAAATCAAAATTTGTTGTCCGTTTTCAGCAGTTTTCATTACTGTTTACTGAAAAGAGCCATTATAATACCAACATACAGTTTAAACCCACTATCTAGCCAGAATGTATCAGACTATAATGATCTGCAGACCAACACTTTAGCCTGTGTTAATATTTTCAGTCCTGTGGGTAATTTGAGCAAATCCAGTATCTTTCGTCAGTAATGTTTTCTTTTTGGGTAAAACTCTTAGAAGTTTTGATCAAGTCTTCAACAGCCTATTCACACATACGTCCTTATCCCCGAAACAATGTTATACTTCTATATTTAAATAAAAATAGAATTGTGGAGTGGTCTGGAGTATATGGACTTTATGGGAACTCCTAAAGTTGCTAGCTGAACATTAGGTCTCTAGCTGTCCTTGAAGCACATAAACATTACAAGTAGACATTCCATCTGGTCCTCCTAGACTGGTAAGTCGTATTGCTGCTGTCATACTAGAAAGCAGAGAAAGCTCTATACACTGAGTAACAGGGAAATCCATGTTATGAACTGTTCTGTTGGCTGATATCATTCTAAACATATTTTATTCAGAAAAAAAAATATCTGAGAAGACCCATAAAAGAAGGGGCACTCATTTATTTGCTTTAGTTTTGTAATACAAGCCATTGACAGCAAAGGAGAAGTCGAATACCACTAAACAGGGAGCAATGAAAAAGGTAACATGTGAAGGATGTAAAGTTTTTATCAGTGTCCTAAGAAAAACTGAAGATTCCTAAGTTGTAAGAGCAAGACCACACTATTTATTCTGGGATTGAATATAGCAGTGTTGAAACAGTTGGTAGATGAAAATGAGGCAAAAAGAGCTAAATCAAAATTGTTCTTCTCATGGCGTATAGTATTTAGGTTATTATAGCGTGACTTCCACTGTCACCTTCAGCAGAAAGACCAACCTAAATTCTTCCTTAGGTGGCTCAGCAGAAAGGCAAGACTTCCTTTCCTCTTACTGATTATTAAGAGGAGACTTACGGAAAAATTGTCGAGCTGAATGTCGCTTGCCTCTCTCAACCCTTCTACCAAAAGGCACTGCCACAAAAAATCAGAGAATAGCAATGATGTCGTAATCTTCCTGATCCTACTGGAAATTTGTCTCTCTGTGACAGAGAATGACATTTTCTATATCTCTCTATTTTCTGTGAGAGCACAGCTCAGAGCTGATTGGTCCTCAGATGCTACAGGTTGTGAATTTCTCTCTTCTGCTTCTTGTTAAAGCAGCCAGCACAGAAATCCAACAGGAAAAAAATGGTAATAGTTCAGTTGTGGGCTAATTAGTTTTGGTATTTGGATTTCATCTCCCTGTCAGTAGAATTTTCATTCTTGATACCAGATCACTTTGCGAAAAAAAAGTTTAGGTAGATGTGAATCTGTACATAAGACTTTATGACCCTCAAGGTGTTTCTGTATGAGGTGATTTTAGAATATGAATCTAAATTAGCCTCTGAAGTGTAGTTTAGAGACAACTGTATTTAAGAGAGACAGGACCGCTGGCTGAAGTTCAATACTTGGACTTAAGCTCTTTGCTTTGCTTCCAGTTCTAATACTCAACTTTGAAAGATAATTTTGTTAACTAATGTTCTTTAGTGATACAGTAAGTGTTTTATAGTGGCAGTCTGTTGATAAGCTTTTATTTAATCTCTGGATCTGACAGCATGTATGACTTAAATACACAAGATCAAAAATCATAAATAATGACTGATTTACCACATAAAAATTCAAGAATTTGATTTAGCTTTGGCTCTGTACTCTTTCTCAGCAGGGAAAGCATGATAGAGAAGCACTAGGCAAATAAGAACTGAACTGTTCCATTTGTTTTAATGGTTATATTTAAAATCTGAATGTTATTTTGTAAACCTGCACAGTTTGTAGGATATGTAATATTTACTTCTGTGTCCTAATTCTATTAAATTACCTAAAGCTTGATCAGCAGTATTTCTCTATTGGTTCTTATGTCTGGAATTAAAATTTTTCTATGGAATGCAAATAAATTATTACGTCTTTTTTTTGGTTCAATAGCCAAGTTCATAATACTTTTTAGTTAACAAAATATAGTCAGCCTTTTAGGTATAATATCCCCAAATCAGTATTGAATTTACTGTGCTTTGTAAATTTTAAGTAATGCTCACTCATTTAGGTAGTCAAGTGAATTTGGTTTTACTTTTTATCAAGCTGTCTCTGGCTAGTATTTTTCAAATAGCTCATTGAATATGGCAGGAAGTAAATCACATGAACATTTGATATTGTTTGCTGGTAAATTAGGGCAGTTTTGCTTCAGAAAAAGAGCACAGTCTTTCAGTCACCAAGCTACTTGTACTACAAGAAAAAGCACACCTGCAACAGACAAGTATATCTATCTCAAATTCTGAATGACCGAGACCATGTCTGATTTAATGGCTGTTTGTGGTAAGTCCCAAACAGTAGCTCAGTGGGGGAAACAGATGTTCACTTTCAGCTTTTGTTTTCAATTCTTAATCCCAAGAACTAAATATTTTCACATAGCTGATAGATTTTTTAATATGGTTTTAAGACATGTAATGTAAATGAAACAGTAAATGAAGAGGTTAAAATTGTTGTGTTAAATTTATTTTGCTGAAAGAAAAGCGCAGCTTCTATTCATGCATGACTTCCTTTGCAGTGCTTTTGTCTATGAAAAGTATAGATTATGTACATAGATTTGCTTGACAGAGGATGGTAGTCTAGCTTTAGAGGAAGAGGAACAGGTTTACACCTACTCACTGTTTTCATAAGATAAGAAAAATTCAGCTTGCTTTCTCCTTGCCATGATCATTAATTCACACTTATCTAAATAAAATCAATAATAACCTAATAAAAATGATAGGAGGAAGCCTACACGTTTGAAGTACTGCAATAATCGTAATTTAAAGTCATGCTTTTCCTTTTAGTTCCAAACTGGCTCTGTTCTTTACTTCAGAGTTTGTACTACAAAATGTAGTGTCATTGTCATTGGGTATGGTGAATGCTTTTAGCAAAGATCACATTTGAATGCCCAATTAAATAGTTAAGCACTGAAATATAAGCCTATGTGTGCAGTGTTTGTGTATGCATATCTATTGTGCGTGTAATTAGGTAAAGGAAATGTTCAAATACAATGTGTTTAAAAAAAAGAAGTTGATTTGGATATCTGTTTTAGAAGAAAATATTAGAAACAACTTATAGCAACTTTATTTTCTCAAAGTTACAATACTTTCTTATTGGGGATCTCCAACTTTGTGATCTCTGGTTAGTAATTAGTCAACGAATATTTTGTTTTCTGATCTGTCTAGTGTACAGGTCTACCTGAAATGTTAATGCTTAGAGAAATGATATGGAGATATATCGAGACACAACACTTCTTGAATCTAATAAAATATTTAATTGTGAAATTTGTTTAGTCTTTTCTTTTTCTTCAAAGAGGGATATTTATATCCCATATAATATGGCAGGGGCAGGGGAGATATAATTTTCGTTATATATAGTGTATATTTAATATGTATAGCTCATAATTACGTGCATATGTACACAGGAATTGAATCTGTCTTAATATTTTCTGGTTTGCATAACACTGTGTTCTGGTTTGCTTAACCTCATGCATTTTTCTGTCAATATCTAACTAGCTTTGCATTTAAAAGTTTTCAAACCCCACTTTTCCCTTATATTCACAGGTCAACACTACTGTTTTTCTGGAATTTACAAGCAAAAGCAATATACAGTCTGTGACAGAGAGCAGTTGTCTTTGTATTTACTTTGTGCAGAGAGGAATTTTTACAGCATTATTCTTTGCTTGTCATTGATGTTCTTTTATTCTAAAGATGAAGAATGCAATTTATGTGCTTTATGGTGGTGTCCTTTTGATCATAGAGAATGTTGGTAACAGGTCCTTTCCACAGTCTCCATCAAAACATCCTTTAGATAGAGTGGTCTCTGGTGGGAGGAATTTATGTCGAAGAACAGAAACTACTAGTTTTCTGATACAAAGTAAAGACGACCAAAGAGAGTAATCACTTGCACATTTTCTCGAGGTTTCTCTCAAAACATGCTCTTGCTTGATGTTGGAAACAAGAAGTAGCTGTGAATAGAGCAAGACACATCACTATAAGGCAACATGAAAGTATATTTTAATAAAATTGTTCTCCAGATGTTCCACATCAGACATTTTATTATAATTCTTAGGGTAAAATGCAAATAAATTTCATAACATCAAAATACGTAAAAAAATAACTATCATGTGTGCTAGTCTAAGAAAAAAAATCAGTTCAAATAAGAAAATTCTGGTTATCATATAATTTAAATTTGAATAAATGTGGGGAAACTTTTGTGAATGGTGAGGTATATTAATACTTCTTTTCTCCTAGGGTAACTTAGAAGGGAGTCAGAGAAAGGGATTTTCTTTCAAAACCCATTATCAATTACATTGTCTAATCTTTTAAGTTCTTAGACTATCCTTTTTTTGTTCCCAACTCTATTGGAAAAACAAGTCATGCATTAAAACTTAATATTTACATCTACAGGTTTTAAACAGTGTACACTATTAATATATTAAGGCAACGAAATGAGCTGTCCTGCTGATTTTACTGTTGTCCTCTACAGTATCGGCAGGAATTGCTGTATCACAACGGAAGGTGCGTCAGATCAGTGACCCTGTTCAGCAGATTCTTATTCAGCTGCACAAAATTATCTTCATCACTCAAGTAGGCATTACTTTTGCTTCTGACATTCTATACTTTCTGGTTATTTGCTGTTGTCAAAATGATGGTACTGCAAAGTGCTGCTAATTTAGTCACTGTTCTTTAAAAACAACAGAACTTGACATTTTTGCAGATGGCAGGATGCTTTAAAAATATATGATTTAAATAAGGACTAACCTTGAATATTAGTATGAGGAGGATGGCAATAATTGAGTCATATGAAAAAAAACTCAGTGGCTTACCTCAGAACGACATTGTCATGACAGCCATACGAATATTTTAAGTGACAATATTATATACTGATATGGAGAGTACGTAAAAAGCTTTCCTCTATAGCAGTAATTTATAAATAAATTCTAAGTAATAATTTTTATTATTGATAAATAGTAATAATTTCTTGGGATTTCTAGTGCAATAGTTCAAATTCTGAATATGTTAAATATTTTGAAACGTCAGATCTTTTTCAAACTTAAGATTTACTTTAAAATTAAGTTCAACTCTTTCATAGTTAGTTAATTATTTTATAGTGATTCCAAAGCAAAAATGAAGCTGATATAAATCTGCATTGAACTTGTGACTAAAAATGTGACTGAAAACTTTTTGTTCTCCAGAAAGATGACTGCCATTCAGTTACTTGCAAAATTTGCTATTTTTAAGTAAACTTATTTTTATTTTCCAAAATGAAGTATTTATATTTGTAAAGTGATGTTTATCGCCTCAGGGGATTTCAGATTGCTGAGCCAAATTCATATGTTTTGTTAGAGCAGAAGAGCATAGCTGAACTTGGATGTATTTTACATGTCTTTTTTTTTTTTTAAAAACTGTCAAGCTTATCAAAACAGGTAATACAGGAAATAAATTATCAGGGACAAAGAAAACAATAGTTATTTAAAACAATTTTAATTGATTGAATTTATGGCAAGAATGATCCCCTTCACCTGCTAACAGAAATGAGGCAGTTCGGTGTTTACGTGCTATGTAAGGAGTATGTCCAAGATGCTCATAGTGAACCTACCCTTTCTGTTGAAGGAGGTTTTCTGAACTGGCCTACTAATTAATGCAAGTTATCATAACATGGATGCCCGATAACTGAGAACTAATGGCAACTCAAAGCACTCGCTTAGAATTGACCGCTGAAGCAGCAGTAACAACTTTGATGCTTTTGGTGTCAGTTGGTTTCAGAATGGGAAAGTAGGCAAACCACGGTCCATGCCTGTTCTTGTTCACTGTGCACTATGTGCTTCTCTTGTACTTGTTTATGGTCTTACAAATCTGCAGTAGAATATTTTTTATAATTCATAGCTGTTTTCTAGAACTCTGTTACATATTTCAGCTGACAATTCTAAACTGAAGTTTACAAGGGAGAGTTCTTGCCTGTTAGTTCTTGGCTGCCAGCAGCCTTCCCAATCCAGTTTCCATGGGAACAAGAGTCAGAGTGATCTCTGGAAAACAATGTAAGAGAAAGCTTTTAAAAAAACGTTATGTAAATCCTTAGCCTTTTTTTTCCCTTTTTTTTTAAAAAAAAAAAAACAAACACTGATCTGACTTGTGATTTCATTAAAACAGAAGCTAACATTGAACACCAGTGCCTGAGGCAACTCCGAGTTTCTCATGCAGTGGACTTGTCTGTTACCACCTTTGCTTCAGAATATCCCACTATGCCCATGGTACATTAACTGCAAATAGTTCATTGCAGTGACATATAGTCTATAGTGTACCTTGCAGACCTTTCCTAAGGCACAATTTTTTTCACTCACTTATGGGCTAAGGAGCATTCAACATCTGACTTAAAGCGTATGTGTAAGGCCTTATATGCATGAAGAGAGAGTAATATCAGTCTGTAACAAAAAACTGTATGCAGTCAGCTGTCTGATGAAGTCTTTTATGCATAGGATGTAACCTTGACCCCTAGGTTGCCAGAGCAAATCAGGACTCCTATGAGGCAAGTATAGCTGCTGCAGATTTATTGCCATCTAAGAGCAGTAATTTGTTACAATCGGAAAAAAATAAGTATGATGTGTACTGTGGCAGTGTTTGAATGTGAATCATTAGTGGTCAAACCTTCCTTGAGTAGTCAAAAAGCTTTCTGAATTCAATGGAGTGGCGCTTTGTGAATTTACATCAGCGATGTGATTGTAAACTCTATACTAAATGGTAGAAAATCATAGTTTTATAAACACTGTCTGCAGGTATAAGCAACTATACCGAAATAGCATAGGAGATCCTTCCAAAAGGGTAGTAGGTACCATAGACTTGTTATCAGCCTGGGTTGGTGTCATTGCAGTGACCAACAGCTGAAGCATTACATTGACTGTTGGAGCATAAAAATTACTTTAAAATCTCAAAGAGCAAAGGAAGAGACCTCCTTTGTACTGTCTATTGAAGACTAAAACACAATAAAGTATGATTTTTGCTGTTCTTTTGTAAATATAGTTGAAAGATGTGTACTTTTTCAACCAAAAAATATAGGACAAAAAGTATGCAATATCTGTTTTGCTATATAGACAAGTGAAATGTAATTGACCCCTATAGGAAGCTTCTAGCAAAAGAGATATTCTGAGCTGTATTAAGCTGTACAGAGGGAACTTAAAAGAGCATGTTGAAACTGTGAGGAAGATTCACGTTGATTTCTACACACAGTGAATGAAGGTCTAAACTTCTTGACATCCCGTTAATTTTAGCTAGAGTGACTCATTACAGTCAACATGAAATCTATTCCAGTGTGCTATGGGCTTCAAAGAATGTCCCAAATACTGGCACTTTGATCAGGGAGGCAAATCTGGTATTACCTGTATTAGGCTTATTATAATGTTTTTTACCTTCAAGGCTAGAGGGAGTGAGTTATAAAATATGCCAAGCCTAACAGAAAGGAGCATTATTATAATATGCCATTGAATGAAGCCTTGTACTGTTGTTTATCACCATGCTATTAAACATCAATGTTCCTTTTTTGGAGTGTAGCTACTTTTTTCAATAATGGTACTGCTGATTAGGTCATCTCTATAGCAGGTGTAACTGAGCCATGAAAACATCTGTTTCTTTGTTTTGTATAGCTTCCTCCAGCTTTGCAATGCAACTTGAAAAGGAGAATCGTTGAGAGATTCAAGAAGTCCCTCTTCAGTCAGCAGAGCAATCCTTGTAATCTGAAATCAGAGATGAAAAAGGTGTAGTACACCAGTTGCTACCTATGGTCAACTTTGTCTCTTCTTCTGTTTGAATTAAGCTATTGATATTACTATCACCAAAAATATAAGTGCAAGATCCCATTTTTAAAAAGAAATATTTAGAATGTTCTCTAGCTGTCCTTCATTTGGAAAATACGGAGGCTTCTTAAATAAGCAATTTGCACACATTGGTTTACAAGTTTGTGCCTGATCATTTGAATTTTTTTGTAAATGGAGAGTATGTGCTAGCTGCTAATATGCAAAACCAGACTTCATCTCATCAGAGCTCAGAAAGAGAAGAGGAAGGAAAATGTAACTTTTTGTGGCGAAGGCTGATAAACATTATGCAAGCTCTTAATTTGTGTAAGCTCTTCTTAATTTACTATTAGTTTCCCATCAGTATTCATGTTTTGGAATGTATTCGTACTAAAACTATGAATTTCAAGAAAGCACTGTCCCAGAGTGTCTTGAATATAGCATACCTTGTCCCACTCTTGCATAGTGTGTCAGAAACAGTTTAGTGTCATCAGTTTCAAAATACCACAGATCTGCAAGAGTGGCATGACTAAAGAACCATGCCTGACTGTTTTCCAATGACATGCTGTGCGCTCTCCAGCCAAGAAACAGCTAACAACTAATACCAGAATTTCAAAATGTTCCTTCAAAATCTCCTGACAAGACTGTATTTAGCAGAGGATCTGAAAACGACATCCTCAACATCTGTGTGCTGTGGGAGACTGTGAAGCTAAAATATTTCATTTTTGAATTGATGGCAAAGCAGTTATTAGGTATGTTATTGTATCTAAAATTTGATGACAAAAGATAATTTATCACTCACGTAATTTCCCTGTGTAATCTAATTTGATTGTCACATACTTGCACTGAACTGTGGAATCTTCTAAGCTATAGTTTGCTATGGAATGGACTGGCCCCAAATGCTAAATCCTTCCTGTGCTTTTGTAGTAATTAATCCGAGATGCTTGAGCTCCACGAAAGGTGACTGCTTAGTATTTACATTAGTTTACATTGGTACTACATTTGAAAGAGAGTTAAAGATGCCTCTCTCTGAGCCGTCTGTTTCATGCCAATTTGCTGACCTGTAAATCAAGCTGGGATTTACACTAAACAATCCCTGCATTTCAGCCGTAACATTAAATTGAAGGAAATATTTGCTAATTGTGTATTGAGTAGATGTTTTCAGAAAAGGTTGCCCCAAAATATGGTAAGAGAATGGAAGTGTTTATTATAAAATAAAAATAATTTTCAAATGCCCAGAAATAAATAATACTTTTATATATAATATTTATTTATAAATTTATAAATGTTATCAACTGTAAAACTGAAAACTATTTGATTAAAACATGAAGAAAAGGGAAGAAATACACTGTTTAAAAAGTAAATTGAAGATGTTTGAAAAGCTGAATGGAGTTATTGGCATTTATGCCTTGAATGAAATAGTTATAGAAATTATTAACAGAAAGCACTATTAGAAGGGTGGAGAATTGATACACATGAGTGAAGAAATGGTACATATTTTACGGGAATTGCCACCATAAATATGTTGGGTAACATGGATGTAATTTGGAGGTAATAGGAAGAACCTAAATAGAGAAAATAATTAATTGAACTCTTCCAGCAAGTGTTGTTATGAGGTTGTGCAATTTCTGCAAATAAAATTTGAAAATCATTGGTTTTAAACTATGCTGAATTAGAAAATGTAATTAGAATAACAGACAAAAAGATCTATCCACTGATCAGTGGTGGGGTGAAGGTCTTCCAACAACAGATATTCTTCTGTTTCTGTAACTGTGAAAGTGTTAACATGCTGCAGAAATGCATAACTGGAATTCGTCTGCTGCCCACAAAGATGCTTTCATGTTAGAGTTACCAGTGAATATTTTCAAAACTAGATGTTTTCAAGTTTAATGTCAGTATCTTTGTTCACATAATCAAGTAGCTAAACTGACTTTCAGGTTTCAGAAGTGCTGGGATCCCTCCCGTGGGAATTATACCGCTTGAATATGGACGAACAATTTCACCTGAAGACACACTTTTGAAAACCAGAGTCATAGGCTGTTTCTCTCCTAGGTTCAAGGGAACACGCTTCCCTGTTTATCTTCACACAAATGTATAGTCCATGAAGTTTTATTCAGATAGTCTAAAGAACTCAGTGCTTTATACTAAGCGCAGATTGGCAGCTTGCAATGTTCAGGCAGTGCTTCTGCAGAGAAGGTAGGACGTTCATAATTGTGTTCACCACTTTTTCATTAATCTAATAAGTATTGATGTCTACTTTGACTTCTGATTGTGCTGGGAAAGAGTAAACTGCCTTACAGAAGTGTGAAGTTTTGGCAAACAGGAAGGATGGAGATTTCAGTTGTCCTTTGCTTTTTTTCTTTTTTTTTTTTTTTTTTTTTCCCCAGTTGCTGCAAGGTTCTC
>Ga0065711_1000995_pt1 | contig 52134 bp, 21 predicted proteins | sample Hoacrofraction12_FD_59098 | JGI IMG/M metagenome (GOLD analysis project Ga0065711, IMG submission 59098) | Hoatzin crop microbial communities from Cojedes, Venezuela - Epithelial fraction 12 v2 (version 2) | ecosystem: Host-associated > Birds > Digestive system > Esophagus > Crop | place... | reverse complement strand
CCAAACCAACAAAACAACCAAGAAAAGAAACAAAACAGGCTCTGCCTTCAAAAGAAACCCCACATCCCAGAAGCAAACACTACTTGATGTTATTGCAGACAGGCAGTCTTACACAATTTAGCTCAGCACAATTAACAAAGGATATTGCTATTAACATACTGCAGGAAGAAAAAATACTTCCCGAGCACCTAACAGCAACATGTTGTGATCCAAGAGTATAAATGACCAAATAAAACGAAAGGATGTAAAAATGTCACGGAAACACCAGCCATAATCTAACGTTGTCAGTGCACTCCACACACACCTTGTAATTGCTAACACATTTGGCCTACAAATACTTTTTAGACAGGGGAGCCCACCACTTCTGTACCTTTTCACCTAAGCTGCTTTTGATCCCTCACAATTGATTTAAACTCTTCCATCGCTTCCTTTGCCTAGTGAAATAATGAGGAGATGATATCGCAGGGTGAGGGGAAAGGGAGATGGGGGTATTTACAAACATGCTATGCAGATCTATGTGCAAAATTTCAGTAAAATACATAACGCAATAAAAGTCCTAACCTGCTGGAAGCATTTTAAGCTCTTCTCTTTTCCTCCCAGCTTCTTCTGACACACACGCTCCTCCTCCTTTCGCGGCATTAAACTGCTTTTCCACTTCCTTTACAACAGTGGGAATACTTCCCTTATGGGTGTCAGGATCTTTTGGGGAGGTCAGAGGTTGCCCTGCAGAGGAAATGACAAGCTGTGAAATGTAAAAGAACAATTCCTTCCACATGTTCCCTTGCTCCGGGAGCAGTAAGGGGTTGTCGGTTAGTATCACGATGGGATGGGCCAGGCCTTTGCCTAGCAGTCCTGTCAAAACTAATTTACAATTAAAGACCCACGCAACTGTTTAAAGCTTTACAACTCTGGCAAGTTTCAAGGACTGCCGAAACCAAGTGATACAAAACAACCTTATTTTTAACAGGCAGGCAGACAGAAGGAAGACAGACCGAAATAATGTTCTAAATTGTACAGTAAGCAGATAAATTACATACAGAGGGATGATTTTCTGGTATAATATTTATTTCTGTTATAAGCTCATAGTTTGGGAACTAAAAAATTTCAGCTGCTCTAATTTTTCTTCTGGTTGATGCATACGACACGAGACGTGCTGCTGTTGAACAGCAAACATTGTAGGGGCGGGGAAAATAAAGTTTAGGAAAAAAATGAGCTATTTGTTCATTGTAACAAAATAAGTGTCCTTAAAACAATATTCAGACTGCTAAGTCGCTTTTTTTCTCCACACTCCTGAAGTATAGTAGAGCAGGGGGGAATGACGGACAAGCAAACTTTCTGGAAGCATGATGTTACAGACACGTAGAAAATCTGCACGTAGGTGCTTACTCCAAAGACAGCTGAGGTATTGGGAGTCTTTCTACACGACATATCTACCCAGCAAAACAGTAGCCACAAAAACCTCTGCTAGCCAGACACTGGGAGCAGTGTAGCCGTGCTAACACAACTCTGTACCCAGGCTAATACAGCCTGTGTCACAGCTCTACTACAGAAACATCATCCTGCTGCTGCTAGCAAATTGGCCTAGCTACCTTCAGACACTTTCCTTGAAAATCTTGGCTGATAATGCCACTCCTCTGACACAGCCAGGCTAAGCAAAAACTCCTATCTTGATTTCACACTGTAGCGTTTGCGGTAAATTCTGCTTAAAAAGACGTACAATTGATCATGACTATTTAGGTACAGGTAATCTGACAAAAAACTGCACTCAGTTTAGCACTAAAAAACCACATTGTTTCAGTGTCTTAATCCTCCTCAGCGACTCTTTCACCTTCTCCCTTGTAAGCACCATTTCTAGGTCTTGAGTGCACATCATTATATGCTAGAACTGTGCTGACCACAACTTCAGGACTTCAAACTGGCCAACATTAAAGAGGTGTGAGTCACTAAAATGAAAAAGGTTGTCCTTTGGTTCTACAAACTATAGAGGATAAACTCATCCCTGGTTTTCTATTTGCCTATTTTGAGAACCCTTTCTGATGGGCACAAATATGTGTTTGCACGCCAAGTCAGACGAACAGCACAGACATAAGAGTAAGCATTTAGAAGAATGTTCCCAACAAGTGCAGACTAACACTTCCCAGATGAGCCCGAGACTGACCTATGAGTGTTTGAACTGGAGAACAAATATATGAGTGCTGTGCAGGTACTTTTTGAGGATGAAAGAGTTGCCACTTTTAAAAAAGACTCAGTTACACTGACATTTTGAAGGTGTGACTCCCTTCTTCTACGGACTCTGAAGTCAAAGGGAATCTTGCTGTGGATTTCACAGTGAGAAAGAGTGCTTTCTTGAAGAATTTGTACATTTAGTGTTTTATATCGAGATTCACATTTCTGAAGTTGTCAAGCATTTAAGAGACTGGGTTATTTAGATCCAAGCCTATCAAGGCAACGTTTCTGATAGTTGTACGTAATATTCCTACCTATGCTACTTCTATTAGAGTTGTTACCAACTTCCACACAACAATGACAAATTCTAGGGAGAAATTGTCGTTTGTTTACTGTCAGGGACTGTTGATCCCTTAAGGGGGCAACAGATCAACAACAGAGGCTTTTCTTAAAATAACAAAGGATATCGTCATGAAAGCAGAAGCTGTCTTCTTCCATGAACCTCTCATGGAATACCACTTCAAAAGAATGGAGAAAAGATTTGGTTTGGACTAAGAGGTGCACTAGATCTGATAAAGTGCATCTGTGACTTACAAAAGGAGGTAGAATGGGAGGTATTAGATTGCATTCCACTGCATTGTACTCTGGAAGAGAGATCCTGTGCGGCAGGGATGAGCCATACCTAGCCCAACACAGAGCCATGGTTTAAAAGAATAATGTAACCTGGAGTTAATGGAAAGAATATGAAGGTTCTGTCTCAAACTTCTAAAACCAAGACAAATTTGAAGTGGAGGTTAAAACACCATCTCCTAACCTGCTCTATTTTGCTTATATGGTGCAGCACCACATATGGTATTGATATGTAAGATCACTCACTATTTAGACTACTGCAGTAGAGTGAGTTATACAGCACCAGTCTTCATTTAGACTGTTCTTGCTTTCTCTGGTTTGTGTCTCAACCTTAATGTCACTTTAACAGAGCTTTTTTTCCCCCCTTCTTTTGGTGGTTTAACAGATATAATATAGTACTTATAGAGCATATCAATGTGCGACAGCTTGCCACAGATCATAAACACATTTTTCGGTTAGAAATGTTGAAGTCATGATTTTCACCACGTGATCTCCAGTTCCCTAAGGTTTGCTCCTTTAATTGTAAATAGCCAGAGAGTCATCAAGCTAGCATTTAATAAACTTTTAATTTGAAATGGATTACCACATGTTGTGTTTGTTTACCCATTATTAAATCTCTTAGCAACATATCACCAGCAGAAACAGCATACTGTAGCACTGCATAGATACATTAAAAAACAAACCCATGGGGGATATTAGCAGCTAATAATATCTTTAAAGAAGGCTCCAAGAAAAATAAATAAATATAAACAATATAAAAAAATACTCTGAGAAATTTTGTTAGTGCAAATCCGTTTGGCATGGAAATTGCAGATCTTCCATGATCAGCTTATTAGCATATTTCAGAAATCTGCATGCAAAATAGGACATACACTAATGTTCTTTCTCAGTCCTTATAAATACATCTTTCTGGACTTCTCAAACTGAGAAGCACAAGTTTTTCCGTGTGTTTCCAGAAGTGTGACCTATTTAGTTGCAGCTTCTCTGCATGTGTATGTGTCTGTGTGCACGTGGAGACTGATAGTAGAACCAAACAAAGGTAAGGACAAGCTTGATTTGTTAAGAGTTTGTCCATAACTCTTCACTGTTGAGAAAGACTGGCTGTAACTCCACCTTTTGGATACGCTATTCATGGTTTTGTGCTGCATCTAGAAGCACCTTAGCAGATATATAGAAGATTTCCAGCAAAAAGGACCTTACTCCTCAGTACAAAGTATGTTTACATCTCCCTGCTTCTGGTATCAGGGTGGTTATATAAAAGCCTTTTGATCACAGTGTAGTTGCTGCTTACCCTAAAAGTGGGACAGGGAAAACCTCATTTTCTTTATCATCTCCTAAACCACCACTCACTGTCTGAAAAATACTTCTACTGGTCCCTTTTCATATTACACTTCTGACCTGAGCTGCTCATTTGCCATGCTAAATGATCAACATTCATCTGCTCGCTTTCCTTCCTTCGAATATCCTCCTCTTTCTCCTTCCTTGTCTTCTACTGTGCATCACTGCTGCTGTTCTCAAATGCCCAAGGAACGTCTGTCCTGAAGAACTAAAGCTCTGTTTCAGATCTGAGTGTAATATTCACACAGACACTACAACCTGTGGGTTGGCTGCATCCTTCAGCTCTTTAAACAAGAGGGAATATAGGAATGTCTGTATACTAGCAAAGAGTTCTTTTTCTTCATGGCAGTCAGATCCCACACGCTGAAAAAGAAAAAGCAACGGCAGAGTCCTGCCATTCTTCTCATTCCTGGATTTCTAACTGGAAAGAAGCAATTTCTGAATCAATTGTACCTTCAATGTAGCTACATCTGGAGACCTACAGAGGTCAGGGAGGATGCTCAGTCTAAAACCAATATTCAGTGATTTTTTTAAGAAAGCTTCTGGGGAGGTCTGCTGCACATAAGCAAATGACAATTTCTCTTTCCTACGGGTTATCGCTTGATTGAATCTTAATGGACTTTCATAGGAGTAGCAGAAGGCATGCCTTTGATTCCAGAGCTATCTCCCTGTCAAATTTGAAGTCCCTGTTCTATCCCAGGGAGGTGCTACATTTCTTCCAGAAACACATAGACAAAAAAAGGTATCTTTTTAATTTCTTCCTGTAAGCTTGATTTCATAAGCCACTGAAGTTTTATCATTGCGACTTTCCAAGCATTATTCAGCCTCAAGCAGAGGCCAGCATGGAAAGTTTCAACCTCAACAACAAGGCTGGTTTAAATTGTTCACAACTAAAAACATAGTTAAGCAATATTAATAAAAAGAATCACAGTATTTGTGCTATAACTCATGTTGGACCAATATCTGAATGAGGAAAATCAGCTTAACGAAAACAATAATGACTTGCCAACATTGAAATGAAACTATGGGTTGCTCCAACAAAAACCTGAATATAAACATGAAAGATTGAATGCATCACCTTGTGGTGCAGACTGTTCAACATTCTCTGATACACCATTCTTTTCAGCAATGCTTGAATGCATGAGAAGTTCAGGTGGCAGTTTAATTATCTATTAAGAAAAAAAAAAAAACAAACATGAACATAAGCAGTTCCGTATTCCGCAAAGATAGAACATACTTGTTTGTAACTATTCATGAACCCTGGATGTCCAAGATGCTGCTAGTATGATTTTTAGGAAGTTCTTGTTTCTCTGTACTCCATTTACTATAGTTTTCTCTCATTTAAGCTTTCCATGTACATCTTCCCCATGCTTACAGAGTAAAGCAGACATCCCAGTAAATGCGGGTGACTCACAATCCAAACTCAGAATCATCTGTGAAAATATGGATTCCCTGGATCATTAAGTCTTCTCAGCTCGTACAGTGAAAGACTAATTTTGCAGCTTTGGGGTCTTTTCCCCGCCCCCATTTCAACCGATTTTAACTCTTCTGTTATTTTTCTACTATAGTTCTACTAATGTGGTTTCTAACATTCTCTTTCCTAGCATATATTAGATGTATTTTTGGCATAAATTCTTATATTTCTACATGATTCTAAAGTTATTTTCACTTTCTTTCACTCTTGATAGACCCAAAACAAAAATTGCCTGAAAACCTTCACTACAAGAAAATCAATAACTACACTTTCTATCAAGTAAACTCAAATGTTAAAATTAAAATGCTTTCCGAATTCATCTCTTTTTGTAAGTGTTTTTTCCTGAGCCACGTGTGATTATAAAAAAGGTAAAAGTTTGAAGTCTTAAGAGTCTGAATGAGGGAATGTATCTCAGCTACAATAACACCCTTAATTTGCAAGTCCAGAAACAAAGCTTCCGCTGAAGAGGCGTTCTTAATTCAGGCCCATTTTCACTGAAGATATCCAAAAAATGTCACATCTGAATTACATCCAAACCTACTCAAAAGGAAGGTTCCTACCACAATACAACATTGCTTGTTGGCTGGGGATCCCAGACATACAAATGCAACAATATCAAAAACAACATTATTTTGTAGCTATACGAAAGCACCTCTGAGATTCGCTAAAACTGTGGAGGAAATTAGGAACGTACTAGTGGCAGGCTCAAACTCAGAATTTCAACTTTTGATCCAATTTTTTGATCCAATTACTCAGCAGCCCAAATGATGTTTTGATATTTGAAATAATCCTAAAATTTATCTGTAAAAACCCCACTAATTTATTGTAAAAGAGATGTACATGACTTTAACTTTCTTTACATATCTACTGAGTAGGTTGATGAACTGCTTTTTGGAGAGATGGTGTCGATTTTAAGGCTAATGGAAAGTAGAATCTGTCCTGAGGAACAGCGAATAAACCAACAGGACTGTTTTGGTTTTTTTAACACAAACCTGAAAGTAGAGATTGCATAACCAATGATCCAAGTCTTGAGAAATAAAATTTTCAATTTTTTTGAATCGGTCAACTTTGGAGTCGTAATGGCCTCTGAGGAAGGGACATTTAAATTTTCCCTCCAAAGCATCAACATTGTTGTCACACAAGGGAAAAGCTCCCCACCCTACTTCTCGATCAATCCAAGTACAGGTCCCACGAAGAAGGAAGAGTTCAAAGAGGAGAACCATGCCTGGCTTCACAGCTTTTCTAGGTGGTAGAACCTAGCAAAGGAGGAAAAGAGAATACTAATGATAAAAACATCACAAGGGAAACAGCTTTATTTTATTATATGAAGCTCTACTAAATTCCTACCTTTGAACAAATCTTGCACACTAAAACAATTACCAACTCTTCTCTTTCCACCAAATCACATTTCTGAACAATTTTCCACGCTGAAAATGAAGTGTGTTTTTTGGTGTTAATTTTGTGATTTCTTTTATTCCATTGGCTTTCTGAAAGTGTTCACTTCGTGCCTTTATTTACCAGTGGTGGAAAAACATTGGTAGTAGAAAACTTAAAGACAGAGTAACAAACAAACTTGGGAATCTGAAGTGTCCCTGTGAGGGCTCGCTGAGATTCACCACTGAGTTCTTCTTGCAACAGCTTTAGAGAGTTCATCCAAATACCCCGTGAGAAAGCTTGCAGGCTTGTTCCAGACTGAGTCACAAACTCTTCTCCATGAATGATCTCGGTACACAATGGCCTTCCTCCTTCAAATTAGAGCAGGGAAACTCTTCTTGCAAAGAACTTGAACCTCAGGGTAGGGTCAAAAAGCCTTTTCAGGTAGTAAAATCTCAGCATACCAAAGACTAGTAAATACTGTTTACATTTTTCATAAGATACCTAGAGATAATCTTCCGAGCGGCTTGATGCGGTGGATGAGGATTACCAATGCTTTAGGGCCCTGGAGCAACGGTGTTCCCATGGCAAAGACTTGAAAATCAGGGGTGAAGAAACACCCTGAAGTAATGAATTTATGTAAATCCTTTGGTAAGTTTTGCTGTGTGAAACAATGCAAGGTCACAGAGAAGACGGCAGAGAAGGAAACAGGGCAAAGACAAAGACAAAGAAATCTAGTCCTATGCCACAATTTTAACTGTTTTCTTTAATTAAGGTGGGGGTTGAACCAGGTCCTGTTGAACAACTCTAATACATCCAAAAACAGCAAGTAAAACAAAAACCATACAAACACTAGAACATAGCAGGTGACTACCATCATGCCCTGGCTAACAGCTGTGAAGGGCAGTCACCTGTGGACAAAGGGAGCAAATACGTCAGCTATGCCTCACACACAGCTAAACACCTGCTTCACCACTGCTCCTACACATTCTTCTGGATTACAGAGAACTGGGAGTGCCTATTCCCTTAAATAAACTATCTTTGATGCTTCTCTAACAGACATCATGCTGTTATATGAATGTTTTCTACCTTTTATTGTTCCTATTTCAATCCACAAAGTTCATAGCAGCAAATGCCTTGGTACTTCTGCCTTGCAGAGACTCCTGCTAAACCTTACTTTGCCTTCCACCCAAGGCAGAGAAATAGGAGCCCCTTCTCCTGCTCTCCTCCTTGTGAATAGGCATGAATTGGCATGTACTTGTAGAAGGCCACAATATTCAAGGGTACCTTCTGACTGTGAGTTTCCTTTAGGATACACCCTCAGTACTTTTTGAAATTCAGAATACGGCCTCCAAATAGCAGACATTCTTCCAAACTGATCAGCCACTATTAAAAGCTTAAAATGCCAAAGTCATCTTAAATTATCAGGGATTTCCTCAATCAGATGACATTCTGCAGCTCATAACCAGCCACAAATCTTTACTGTTTCAAATATTTCTGTACCTAAGTACACACCTCAAACAGGTCTATCTTGGCTGGTATTTTTACATACAAGTATCACTTTTTTACACTCCTGACTGAACAGTAGGCAAGACAATAAGCACAGCTCGGGTAAGTCAAGCTTTTTCTCTCTCTTTTTCTGAAGCATCTAAGGGATTTACCTATGCAGATAACTGCTATATTAGGAGATGATACGTGTTCATAGTTGTGTTGTATTCTATATTTTTTTAAGAGGTGAATATAAACTATTTTAATAATATGCCTTCCTGTTTCAAGTTATGTATTGTGATTAGATAATGGCAAGAGAGAGGAAGTCATTTAAGGAAATCTTTTAAAACTATAAATATTGTCATTATTATGTAGGTGTACTTTATATTAATTATGTAAATATATTCCAAGACTTAGTGTAGGCTTAAAATGAAACAGAAGCATCTGTTGAAAAATGCCATAACCCTGTGGCAGCTGCTATTAAACCATTAACAGTATCAGGTTTCATTTAAACCAGATTTACCATTTTCTATAACAGCCCGTGGGAAAGCTAAAAACATTAGGCACAAATTACTGACAAAAGAGATCCTTAATCAAGCCATACATTTCATTTGGCTAGCTGGGTGCTAGATAGCAACCTCTGTGCTACAGATTAAAGGTGGTCGTTACAAGGCTATGATCAGAGACAATTACCTGCATTATTGAACAATCCCAAAGCATAAGCAGCTGAAATCATTGCCGTATCACAACATCCCTTTCATTTTCTCCCTTGTTTCCCAGCCTTACTCTTTTCTTTATAATAACTTCACCGTAAAGTCTCTTCTGTCAGCCTGCCTACAAACAGACAGCGGTCAAGCAGATGGTGCAAGGGTAAATGTGATTATTAAAAATTAATTTCTTTGTTTCCTGCTCTACAGATATTCTTTATTCACTGTAAGTTCCCACCCTGGACGTAGAATGCAAACTCACTTTTTGGGACTGGAAGCATTCTTTACTTACAGTTAAATAACTGGATGTTTAAGCTATGGCATGATCCAAACATATAATGACAAAACAAAAACAAGGATTTTGTAGCACACCTGTGAGCTACAAAGTCTGAGGGTGTAAGGACTATCATTCTGGGAGTCCTTACGCATGAACATTGGGTGTCTGACCCAGGTAGGACCACATCACACATCTCAGCTTACACAGTCAAATAAAACATACCTACCAAGCAAGAAATTTCTGTCTGTTGAATCCATACAAAAATCCTGGCCAAGTCTCTGCCTGTTACTCTACGTCGGTGTGTCAAGCATTCATGCAGGCACCTGTGGGCTTTGATTTCCATCCTGACAGCCGCTGGGAGTGTGATTTACACAGGGGGGCTGCTGTTTAGGAAGGTACAGCCAGACCTGAAGTAGGAGAGTTTCAGATAGAAGGCAGGTCCCCTCAACAGCATCATGCTAAACCTTTTGCCATTGCCACAGTGAACACGTGTATCCTTCACATCCCAGGGAGGGAGCTGGGTGTTGTACCAGCTGCCCTTCCTTCATTAGCCTCCTCCTAGGCAGCCAGCCTCAGAGCAGGGACCTGGGGTATGGCCAGCACAACCCGTGAGTGTAGATGCACAAAGGCATTTAGGCACATAGCTCCGACTGAAATCCACGGTCCTTGAGTGCCCACATGCCTCTGTCGGCTTGGGCCATCATGCTCAGGTACGGGGCCAGAAACAGCTCAGGTGGGTAGAGGAGGAGGGGAATCAGTAACGGTGCTCGCTCGCTCTCTCTCATCAGAGATTCAGGGTCCTAGGAGGAAACGGGAAGGGGGTGCTTTCTGGAGGTGTGGGAGAAGATGCATCCATCCGCAGACACCACTACCTGTCTTGGGGCAGTGCCTGGGATGGGCAAGGCACAGGCAGCTCAGACTGACCAGTTTGTTTTGAAGGACTGCTTTGCTTCTGAAGAAAAAAAAAAAAAAAGCAGATATATTTTTCCTGCTGGTGGCAACCTCTTTTGTGCCACATTTGGTAAATTAGTCCACAAGGTTGTACCAACGCTGTTGCTGCTCAAAGAACGCATACTACATAAATACAATTTTCTGAGTTTTAATAGGTCTACTCTCTAACATCTTCGCTCTCTGTTTCTCCTTGCTCGGATCAAATTTCCACTGAGGTCTATGAAGTAGACAGCCTTTCACAGTGCTATGAAAGCATCCAGCACCCAATTTTACTGGTGTAATTCCTTTTGCAAAGAGATACAGCAGAGAATAAATAATGCTCGCGTATGCCTGCACAGGCACAAGTAATTCTTCTTAGTCTGCATTTAACATTGTTGCATTTAATTGAATTAAATCATAGTGAACCAAAATTATCTCTTGCCACTATTTCTGACTTCAACTGTTTTATATCAGTTTTATTGTAATATATCTTATTTCCCCATATGCCACTGTAATTTCAACAAAGAAATCATTTGGTCTAGAGAGAGAATGAACTCTATTTGAATATTTCAATAAACAGTTCAAATGTGAGGATTTGGAGATTTTTTTCTGACTTACTCTTGGGCTTTAACCTTATCAGAGAAAAAATAAAACTTTGCTTCTCTCCTCTGCACCTTCAAACACTATCAATTTAGAAGAAAAAGGACAAAAATTACATTACTTGAGTCAAATAGCACCAAAATTTGACCACTAAACATGCACAACTCAAATGGATTAAAGTGAAATAGAATACACAAAGGCAATTCAATGTTTACTTGTTATATAGAAGAATCTTGCAAAACACCATACAAATTAAAGACTTGTCATTTCTGATTATGAAAACTGCAGCAAACGAACCTCGTTGGTGTAAAACACGGATAGAAAAGCTTTTAAACAGGAAGAAGTTCACATCAAATGATTTGATTAACAAATAAAAAATTATTTCACTATGTAAAAGGAATAGTACTGGAGATGATGCTGTTATTGCCAAAATAAAGGGGAGCTTTCATGACCAGATTTCAAGACCTCACTGCTCTGTTTATGTGCAAGGCCAGCACACAGGCAGAGGGAAGGGCATTCTTGGGAAGTGTTTACGTAACTTTGAAATTTATAAAAGGCCAGAGGGGATGGAATAGAAACATGGACTGAGGTAAAAATAAAATATCATGTTATTAGGATTTTCTATAAATCCTATCTATCATCAGAATGTCCTGGAGCAGCTGGAAACTCGCTTCCCCAGTTTTCCATTGCTGCTTGTCTGTGGACAGGTATCGGAATACAAAATAACAGACAAATCAAAGGAGGACTGTGTAGCGCTATCATTCATTTCCCCATGTATGTATTGGGTTTTTTTCTCTTTTCTGAAAAAGAGAACAGACCATTCAAGCCTGACATAGGTCAAGACTCCCTGGCTCCTCTCCCTGCAGCTTGTGGGTTTTCTCAAACCTTTATGCAGTACCACCATCTTTCCTATGAGCCAGTATCCCAAATTCCCTGACTGTAGGGGACTACGGGTGAGAAGAGGTTGCGGTGTGGTGCAGCATGGGAGCTTGTTATCGCAGAAGAGCCGCACGGATAGCAGGGCAGCAGTATCTGTAAGCAGGCAATTTATTCACCCCTCACAGTCCCACAGTGGTGGCAGCAAGCAGCATTTCTTATGACACATTGTGTCAAAGCACCCTGGCACCTTCCCAGAGCCACACCAAGTGCCCCGATTGAAACACCTCCTTCTCTCTCCAGTGCTACCTGAGCAGTGACGATTCCCCACCACCTCCCTTTCCTCTAGCAGAGATTACTCAGGGTGTAGTTAACTCTGGCAGCATTGCACGCGGCACAACTACGTTACACCACAGGAGCAGAATCCGGCCTTTTATCTTCCCAAAGACAGGGGAATAATGTTTGCATTCTGTGAGCTTCAGCCTCTGCATCTGTTGCTAATCATCCTGGCACATCTGCTGCTAATTCTTTTCTGTTCTTTGACCAGCAGGGAGTAGCAATGTATGGTACAGCCAGCGCTAACCTCGGCAAACGTTTCTGGTGGTATACCACTGGCCTGGGCGGATTCTGACCTCATCTTGCGAGTGGAGAAATTATCTTTGTAAGAAGAAGGCAGGAACCCTCGTTCCTTCTCCTGTCACTTCCATCTCATTTATTCCTGAGATTGATTCCATGTCAGAGCAGGAGATTCATGGGGTAACGTAGGCCACCAACATGGAACAGCAGAGTTTGTTTCTTTTGTGTCAAGAGGACATGCATTTTGCTCAGAAACCAGTGAGAACCAAGGAGTCTCATGAAGAAGTGGTTCGTTCGGTATGCAGGGCTGAGTCATACAGCAGCACTGCTCTGCCTGCCCCGGGGCCCCGGGGCTCCAGTGCAGAAGCAGGCAGCTTTCCCCTCCTTTTTGCTGCACCAGCTGCTCCATCTCCGGTCTCTTTCCTGATGCTGGTTCTGGATTCCCCATCTCACCCTACACAGCACAGCATTCTCTTCCTCCTTAAGCTTCAGTCCAGCCTGGGACACAGCAGCACTCCCTTCGCCAGGGAAGCTGTGCCAATGTGGAGTTCACACTCCTGCAGTATTTCTCAGATGGTGCAGACCTCACCGGGTTCTACTCTCTTTCCAGGGACTCAGCTAACACCCCTTCAACAAAGAAACAAGATGACTGACTCCTGATAACAAATCCCCTTTTCCTTGTGTGCTCTGGTTAAAAATTGCATGTTTAAGCAGGATCACTTTTTTTAGTTTTGTGGCATTAAGTACTCTTCCCATTTCTGTAGTACAGCTTTGCAACTAACCTGCTCATCCTGTGTTCCCAGACAACTATTTAAAACATAAAATACTTCTAAACCTGATATTTTAAGGAAAAAAGTGTCCTCTGAAGATGTTTTGCTGGCTCCCACCACTTGTAGCTATGGACCAAAACACAGCTTAAGGCCCTTTTCACAGTTCCAGGCTGTCAGCCCTGGTGAGTCATGGAATTGCTCCATTTTTCCACTCACAGCATTTTTTGTTGGGGCAGGTATTTACTTTGCTCTTGGTGTCCTCCATTGTTTGGAGTTTACTTGGAGCTAAGGATACAGGTGGGGGCTGTTGCATTCCACCTTCCTGCTGATCTGTCCCAGATAATATATGACTTTCATACAACTATTGCGTCCAACGGCTCATATCAAGCTCCCTTACATCTGTAATTTCCCATTAGGTAGGGAATAGGCCATGAAGTGGTCCAAAATAAAAGCCTGTCCCTAGACACTATTGATTTTTAACTTGTGTCTCCTAGATTCTCCAATGCAGACCACATACCTTATCCTAGTTAGATCTGATGCACTACAATGTAGGCCACTTTTCTGAGGTATTTGGCTGGTATACATTGACCTAAGCTGAAAGAGCACGCACAGTACAGTCCAGAAAGCATGTTCAAGAACTTCTCCACCAAAGCACATTGACTAGACAACATACAAAATGTAACTCCAATTAATTACCAAAAACAGAACCCAGTATAAGTAGTAACATTTTGCATATGTAAATCAAGTGCATAATACTAAATACAGTAGATGCAACAATTTCTAACATGCAATAGCTTTGTAAAGTCAGCAGACTAGATTTAATAAATCCCTTCAAGTCTTCACACAGTGCTGGAAATAGAGCTTTCCACGTTAGAGAAGTCCATCTCTGGGCAACAAAAGTCTCCAGAGAAACCACCTGGCTGCAGCTCGTGGATGGAACAGGATCTGTGCGCTGCACAGCACTGAGGGAAAGGTGGTCCCATTGACGCTTTCTGCTGGGCCCACAGCAAGCAGGAAGACTCATGGCTGTATGGGGAGAAGAGCACTACTGAAGGTCTAGCAGCCAGCCCGAGCGCCGTGGTGTAAGCATCACCCAGCCCAAGGACTGCTGTCAGCACACCGCAGAGGTCTGTCCCCAGGGCGGCCAGGGGAGTGACACTGCCGGGACAGATGCACTCTGGAAACACGCTTTTTGAGGAGCTGTTGCAAAAAGGCATTTAGCAAATAGCATTCAAAGACTGAAACACCAAACAAACTCAGATAAACAAAATAGCAGCAGTAGTAAGTATGTGTTCCTACTGTGTAAAAAAAGCAGCAAACCTGCAGTCTTCAACTAAATACAAGCATCTGTCTAAGCTTAGTTCTTGCATTTACCAAGAGGTTCACACAGCACCTTATCATCCCAACTACAAATAATTGCATCCAGCGAAAATTTAAGTGGCTCTCATTTCAAAAGTCCTCTGGCACTGCCAAGCATTATTACTTCCTATCTTTTTTCATAGTGTATCAAACTCGCATGTTATGTCCTATAAAGCGTCCTAGAGCTAAATGTTCTTCATCTGTGCCAGCATTTTGCTCAAGAATAAAATAACAGGGCAGGGGGAAGCATGTGCTCTACTTTTCCTAACAATACCTTGTTTTGTAATTAGTAAAAGCATCACAATCCTTAGACTGCTGCTGACACACAGAAAATAAGGTCCTTGAAACTGTTCGTTTCATCATATTTTAAGAATTAATACCTTAGGTCATGTTAATCAGTTTCTGATATATGTAGTTTTCAAAATGCACTTCAGGGAAGAAAATGCTGGAAATGACTAATAACAACAAAGACATGAAGTTTCTTCATTATATATCTAACTCCATATGCGAACATTACTGAAGTACTTTGCCATCTTAACTATTTAGGAAGCCTTAAATAAAAAATAAATCCACCTCATTCAGTGAAATAGAACATCCTCTTTTCCAAGCAAGAGAGTTCAAATTTATTAATTTTGTGGCTATATTTTAAAATGAGTGTCAGCCCCTGCTAGAAGACTGCATGATAAGTGTCCTGAAACTTCAGGAAAAGGCACTAAATTTTTCACAGCATTTGTGTTTCATTTTCAGTGTAATAAAAATATGGTGCCCTTTTAATAATGAATAATAGATCTCCTGGTATGATTTACATGTGTGGATTAAATGTCATGTTTGAAAAGTTGCTGTTTTATTCATATTGAATTTCCCTCAAGTAAAACAAAATGGTACCCAGCTACTGTTATAATATTGCTAGTACCTTGCCACACTGATACATAAATATTAAGCAGTTGATATACTCTTTAAAAATCTACAGATCTGTGAACTGTTCTGTCAGCAGCTGTGGCTTTATACGGATATGAACTGATTTAGTGCTATCCCAAGTACCAGGTACACTGGGGAAAACGCGTAGTGCCAGTGCTCACTCAGTTCAGGAACTCACTTTTTTTTTTTTTCTGAAGTGCCAGTTGTGGAAGGCTGGCACACAACAAGGACCAAGACCAAACAGGTGCAATGGGATCGGGGTTAAAGCACAGCCTGGGGAGCCCAGCACTGACTCAGTTGTCCCTGCTTCTCCTTGGCAGAGCTGGACTGACAGCCTGGCTTAATGAATGTTTTTTAAATGTCATTTGCAGGCACTCTCATTGGCTTATAGTGCTTTTTACAACAGCTGAAAATTTCCTGCCTGAACTTCTCCTTCTGAACAAACAGCTAACAGGCAATATTTTTTTCTGGAAAAGTGTTCCAGAAATGGTTATAATTTATTGTAAATACTTCAAGCAGGAACATCTTCCTCAAACGTTCCTTCTCCTTGTGGGTGAAACTTGCAATGTACAACAAAATATTTTGATCCTGATAATTGAAATCATAGCTGAAAACGTCTTTTAAAAGAAGAGAAGCATTTTAGCCACACTCCAATTTTCATTCCATTGAAGCCAATGAATATTTTGACTCTGAAAGGTGAGGATTTGTTCTTATTGTTGTAATTGTTTCATACAACTCTTTTAACGTTTACTGAACTAAAGAAATATTGACAAAAAAACCAAAAAAACCACACTTTTTCTGAGCAAAATTAAACTTGTTGCATACTGCAACTCATCTGTGCTCTTCAAGTCATCATTAAACTGAAAAACATAGTCTGGACTTGCTAACCCTGGGACATGGATTATATGGAATAATAAGACACTGTTTTAAATACACTATGAAAGAAAAATATTTACTGACTACTTAGGTCTTATCTATAGTAGGATCTTGGCCACCATGAGGAAGCAATAAGGAAATTGTACTAGTAAAATCCTTGGTCTGGTGTAAAGATGATGCAGTCACATCTGTGCAGGGGTTGCCAAGAACAATCTAACTGTAGTAACTGCCTTAGTAGATACACAGTAAATGTCTTGTCTCCTTTCCTATCCTCTCCTTACTCAACTTTCATTCCAGACCTGAGAAAAATAAGGCAGTGCAAGAGTATATTGAAAGATAAAGAATAAACCTTCCTTACTGCCAGTTACCCTGCTACATTTTTTGAATCTTAACTTGAGTTCACATTCACTTTGTGTTTTAATGTAGGTGAAGCTTCACAATAGCTCTTGCTTTACTTAAACCAGACAGCATTAACCCATCTAAATCCGAAAGTCCCCTAGTATAAACTAAATATATGAAAATGTCCTTGAAGTGCTGGGTCTAAAATAAGTGCCCTTCAGATCATGCTGTTAGTTGCTATTCCTAAAATTGTAGACATGTTTGAAACTGCAACTGCAATTTATCCCAATCCAAAGAATTCATTATTGTTTTATCCAGCATAATTTAAGGAAAAAAAAAATTACTCATGTGATTGTCTGGTGTTACTGAAAGCCAAATAAAATTCAACTGGAGCTATTAGGAGCCAGTGTCTAATATTTAGTCAGAGATCACTGAGGGAGGTAGGTTGACAAACTAAAAAGGAGGACAGTGAAGGAGGGGGAAGCAGGGAAGCTGGCAAGCTGGAGCAAAGAACATTGATTAATGAACAAAAAACATTTTTGAAAGGTCGGGTGCGCAAGTCAGACTAGCCCTGAGGCAGATCTAACTTACATGACCAGCACTTTCTGTACGCAGCAGGTAACCCATGCTGACACCAACTTTGCTGACATGACAGGGTTATTATTTTTGGAAGGCTGTAGAATTCTGGAAGAATTTCTCTAACATTAGTTAAAACTAAGCTTTCCTTCAAGATCAAGCATGCATGTCCTCATTTTCACCGTGTTTACACTGAACTCCTATCATTATTCCGGCTAATGAAAACAAAAGCTTATTCTTCATTTGTGAACACTTGTATTTTGCCCCCTGTAATATATCCCATGGCAGCAGTGCTGTATGTAAGACTGTGTTCAAAGTCAGATGCTCATCCAGAGCTCGCCACTAAGACCTCACTACTTACACTAAGTTTTCCAGTAGATGTCAACCATCTGAAGCCTGCAATTTGCCTCATCTCAGAACAGATACTAAGGGTTTCTTTTGAAACACACCTTAAGGTTTTGGGCTTCCATACCAACGAGAAAGAACCGAAAGGTAGAATAGTTACGGTGTACAACACCTATGTCTTCAAAATGAGTTGGTGAAGGAGATTCTCTAAAATTATGACATTAAGATTTTGCTGTCCGCTATACAGTAATGAAGACAGGGAATCATCAGAAGGTCGTTTAATCCAACTTCTCCTCCTGGTCCTGCATTTTATGTGGACTTGCTAGAGACCTGCACCCTGGTTCATTAGACTGAAAATGAAGCTTGGTGAAGAAGCTAATTTAATATCTTCTGTAAGACTCAAAGAGGACTTTAAAGCAAACTCCGGAAAAATGGTTAAACTACCAAGCATTTCTCTCAGACCTTTGGACGAAGCAGAACAGTCACTTCTAAGCAGTTACTGAGGTGTCCGTACAACCCAGTAGAGACCACCAGAATGACAAGTACGTGGACTTTGCACGTATTCCTCGCAAATCAACGTCAGGAGTTCCCTTGAGTTGAGGAGCAGCTGGACAAAAGACAAGTCAGTCTGAACTAGCTCTTGCTTAGTACTGAGAAAAGCGACGTGCCATTTTGAACAGGGGACATTCCCCAGGTAGGAGCAAAAGCAGCAAGCAAGACCCAGGGGAAACACGATGCTGAAAGCAAGAGGCAGGCCATGCCAGAGTTGTACTGCCCGTAGTCGACTTCTTTCAATGAACCCTAAGACAGTACTTTGTCTTCAAGGCAGGAAGCTGGATGTGCGTGTGCTGCCTAGGGAGGAATCCCGGATCCATGATTTCTCTGACAGATACCTGTATTGGTTTTAACATCACGTGACAGTCACATTCACAATTTCCCTCTCTATATGTGCAATTCTTTTCATACCAACGGTTGTATTTACAGACACTGCTCATTATCCATTAAAGATGATAAACAATTAAAAAGCAGAAAATGTAACTTAGCAGCACTTCATATATCACAAACCCAACAGCTGAAATGACCTATCTGCAAGTAACTGAAAGCATCAGTTCCATACGTAAAAGTTGCTGTATCTGAAAGCTCTTCGGGGTAGGGGCTGCCTGTTTGTTCTGTATCTACACAATGCTTTGCACAATGGAAGAGGTAGAGGAGAAAATCCACCCTTCAGATCATACTGCAAAATAGCTAATTGAAAATGGAAAAAACTCTCCTTTCTCATTCTAGCAATACCTTGTAACACACAAAAAACTCACACAGAAAGGTGGGGGTTGTTTTTCAAGCCGTAAAGCAGTTTTCACATGCCAGAGAGTTTATCTGAGACCAATGTTTCAACCAGCACTAGGCATTAGCTACAACAGTGAGCAACTGACACACAACAATCCTGCCACGCACAGCATGCTTAGGCAGGAAAATATGCGTGCCTCAGTCGCAAAAGACAGAATAGAGCCTCAAGTGTTTGGGCTCCTTCCAAAATAATCCAAATGCTGCTTTTTTGGCAAATGGGGTCAATAGAGCTAAAAACTCACAGAAGCATTTGGGCATTCATGTGTTTACATACACCCACTCGTTCATTTATTATTCTAAAGCTAATTTACAGAAATCAAATTACATAGCTGACAAGCTGCATAGATAAGAGAGAACAAAAGTAAAATTAAAAATTAACTGACAACACTACATGATGTAGTGTATATTTGGCACTTTTAAAGTGAGTGATGAGGGTTAACCTAGGGGAAAAAAAACTGCACCTTCCTAAATTGCACCTTAAATTATTAAATAAATTATGAACATGATGGAATGCATTAAATATATAAGCCTGAAGGAAAAGAGCGGATGTGTTTTAACTTTCAAAGCAAAGACAGCATATTTAAGAAGTGTTGCTTACTGTCTGGATACTTTGTCCGAAGTAGATTTCAGTGTTGTAGAAGTTTCCATCGTGACTAACAGGCAGCGTTGTCCTGGCCTGAGGCTGCTCTTTCAGGTGGGGCCACTCGAGTGAGGCACCACCTAAGCGGCTGAGAACAGAAACTTTGAGGGTGTAGCGGCCTTTGGGGACCTTGTCTTTGACTCCCCTCAGGCATTTGATGTGAATTTCTATCCGCTGCAGTGTCTTGGAGCAGTCAACCTAGGGAGAAGGCTCCGAGTTACTGACCTGGGTTCAGTCGACTTTAAACATACAATCAGCAAGAACAAATTTCTTCAAGAAAATAACTATCATAAAGCAGACAACGTGCTTCTTGTTCAACCTGCAATTACCGATTGCTAACAGAGAATCTGCAATCAAGGTCGCCAAAAGTTACTGAGATGTCAGATAACAAAAATAATACAAATACTACCAATAAAATGTTCGGCATCCTTTGGGATAAGGTGGAGCTGTTGAAGTATGACACCAGAAGCCATTAGTCTGCAATAATAAGGCAGAATTAACTGGAAAACACCACCTTCAAAAACATTGCATGCTCTGCAACACAGGCACAATACATGATGTGATGAGCAAGCTGCAGGCACAGAGTGAAAGACAGGGCATGCCATGTTTTTATAGTAACTATTAGCCTTGCCAAAGCTATTAGTGCTGTGTAATATGCAGACTATCCTTTCACCTTCTGATTATCATATAATCTGTTTCTCTTAAAAATAGTAATCAAAGTGCAACACGTGTAGAGTTTAACAACAACTCCCTACAGGCACCTTTATTCCAAGTCCAGACAAAAGGAAACATCTGCTGCTTGCTGTTGACAAGATGTTGTCTGAGTTACAGAATGTTTAGTATGGAATAAATGCTGTGCTGCGTATCAGAAATGCCTTTCTGGTGCTTTCCTTGTACATGCAGCTCCTAGCATGGAGGCTGGCAGAGGGGAACAGACGCAGCAGTACGATCCTTACAAGTCTGAAGGCATAGAGTCTATCCATTTATGCCAACGGATATTTCAGTGCTGCCCAAATGCAATCTGCAGGGTCAAAGACATAACAGGGAGTTCCAGTTTAGCTCCTGTGTTGACTTCTATGGATAAAATTGCTTCTGCTACAACTAATTATTTAGTGCTTCAAATCAGCAGTGATATTTTTTTTCCCCCCAAGGAATAAATTTCTTCCATTATTTGAAGGAAACACTAGTGCTATGTTGTCTTCTTTTAGTGCAATGTGACACAAGAACCTCTGCCACACTTCAGAATCAAATGGCTACCTTGACTACTAGGTTTAGTAGTCTCACAGTTTAAGCCTACAGTAGCTAATAATCTCTTCTTTAATCCTGTCTTGGATTTATTTTGGATGAGATAGCATATTTCCATATAGATAGAAAGCTTCTGGAATTAAATTAAGCAGTTAAACAGTTGAATTTGCAAAACTTCTTTTGTTTCTCAGCACAAACCATACTTAACAACTAATCTGAATAACAATTATTTTCAACTTAATTAGAAAATCTTAATTAACAATGAAGACTTAACCTTAATAATTTTGGTTTCTGAATCATATATAAAAAAATTAACATTATGTGAATAAATAAGACAATCTTTTTAAACCTCAAGGCAGGATTACTGATGCAGCCAGACTTCGTTATTAAACACATTCTAAATTAAACGCCTCTATGAATTTTTTACTGAAATATATTGTGATAGTTTTGCATGCCAAATGTGACATTTTGTATTTTAGATTCATCTTCTGTAGTAATTTTGGAAATGTCATACAAACAAAGATTTTGTCATTTACCAATGGAATTACTATGCATGGCCGGTTAGCCATCTCTTTTCTGGCTCTTCTGGTTGTTTCAAGTCAGCAAGCCATAAAAAATCTTTATCTCTCTGAAACACAGCAATTTGGAAGATAATCGAATAGTGACTGGGGGGCAGAAACGCCAGTCTGAGGAATTATACCACAATCTCTCTTGCATTTACAACCTTCCTCAAAGCGAGTGTCAGTCGAGTAGGAAAAGGAGATAGAAGATTCATCATATTTCAAGTCTGTCTCATTTGCATGGTGGCATAGCTCTCTCATCTCCTGCTGAAAGACTTTGCTTGGCCAGCGCTGACAAACTGTTTTGAAGAACTCTTGCCATGCCCAAATGATTCATCATTAATAGCTTTAGACATTCTCTTTAAGCATGTGGTTACTTCTGCTGGAAAGCATGTTTTGAAACCTGTCAAATTCTATCCTTTTAAACTATGAAAAGAAAATAAAATAATAACAGAATCCAATTGATCTAGTCATTTAGCAGTTCACGTCAGGGAGAAGAGCACTCAGAGAGAACCTCACTTTCCCACGAGGTCCTGCTAGTCCATTTAATCCAGTATTCACATCTGCAAGGTTACCAAAGCTGGCTACCATTTCTTCTTCACATTCATTCTTTTCTGCTTTCAACAGCTGATGTCCCACTCTGCAGCAGTTAGAAAGGGAACAGGGAAGAAGAACTAAAAAGAAACGAACTTCAATGCAGATACGGAAAGTACTTGGCAGTGAAAATACATTGCAGTTTGATGTTTTCCCTGAATATAGCATAAGTCTTGCAGAGCACCCAGGAGAAACACCAGGGCACTAAGCAGAGAAATGATAAGGCTTCAAAAAGCGGCATACGAAAAATGCAGTCACAGCCCCAGTAACACGACAAATATTTGTCAGTCTATGCCACAGGTTAACATAAGGAACCTAGAGTTTCACTGCCCATGAATAATCATTTCTGTCTGGTCTTGGGGCTCAGATTCCACGTTAAGAATATTAAAATAGGAAGCCATCATCTCTGATGACACTTTCAGGACCAAATGACAGCTTCGATAAACTGGAATGAGTTTTTGGAAAACATTGGTTCTTTAGGGATTGTGTTGCTTTAAACCACTGAAATAAATCCTGTCACATATAAAAACCTGTTTATGTTCAAAAAAATCTTATAAATTTATATACAAATCTTATAGCATTTATAAATCTTCTGAAAGATCTTATTTTAAATACACCAAAAAGCTGACAAATTATGTAAGTCTTATATATACACACACACATATATGAAGATACATGAATTTTTGGCTGTATGTGAACCTTTAAAACTTCCTTGGCACTCATATGTTAACTTCTTGTGTAGTTAATTTGGGGGGATAATTATATCAGTTCAAAGACTGTTTGTTTTTTTGTTTTTTAAGCAGAGGTCCCTGTAAAACAGCCCTACACTGGATACCCCAGCACTGCCCTTAGTGCACTGGATGTGCAAAAGGCACCAGTACCCTATGGATGAAGTCTTGTTCCTAGAGCACAGCAGGAGCAAATGCAAAACTAAAGTAATTTACAATAAGTACTATAAAGCTGTATGCTTTAGCAATCCCATCTTATCCCATCTTCAATAGACACAGAACCATGAGCAATTCCTCTGTCCCTACTCAGCACCAGTATCTAAATAGAAATGGCCTCCCCAAAACCAACATTCTGTTGGCTTCAAAACACTTCAGCTCTTGCTTCCACAACATGTTTTAAAAGGTTGAGGAAGGTCAGTCAGCCATGTCAGCACTGGCGATGCTCCAGCCACACTTGCAGCTGGAGCTGGGGCAGGTAGCAGAGCACAGAGAAAAACACAGTAGCTCTCAGGAACTGGAGGTTGAGTGGGCTGTTCGTGACTGTGGTCCAGCCACTTGACACCCTGGAGGTCAAGGGAGCTGCCTGCAATGTACTGAGAGAAGTCATCTGGACCAAGGAGAAAGCATTGCACTGGGTATAGTTGCAATTCAGGATTAGCTTACGCATCTACAACACAGGCAATCGGAGGACAGGCTCTCTTAGGTTGCCATGTATTCAGTTAAGATTTTAGCCACAAAAGAAAATGCTAAAATTTGGTGTTCATTCGAAAAAAACCTAAACAAAATAAAAGAATCACAGAAAACATTTTTGAATTCCAAAGCCTTCATTCTGTCTTCCTCTTTCGCATTGTAGATGGTAATGTAAGAAGCCTCCATATTTGTACAATTAACATGGTTCTTTATCAAGAAAACTATTTACAGAGACCATTAATCTCGCTAAACATCCCACTGTCTCCAAGGTCCTGGCACATTGCTACAAATCGGTTTCTACTCAGGCCTTGCTTATGCTTTTGTTTTTTTTTTTTAAGAAACGTACATACACTTTTACCACAGTAAAATCACCATTGGTACATAGCTAAGCTGCATTCCAGAGTCCTCTACCACTAGAATTGCATTGTGCAATTGCCCAGACAATAGCTAAATCAGCTGAGAGGTCTGTATAGACACTAGTCCCAAACACTTACACAGGAATTTTTCCCAAACCAGGACTGATGAGAACTAAGGACAAAATTTTAGCGCTAAGAATTGAATAGAAGTAGCACAGGGCCAACCATGTTTGAGGTTTTATCCTTAAGTTGCAGTCAAGTCAACTTGGGTTCAGTTGTCGTAAATAGAAGCAACAGAAGGTGTTTCTTTAATGTCTCCAGCTATCTGTAGAGCTGAAACATCTGAGAATTTAACTTCTCTCCTCAGGAAAAATGGTCTGTTTGGAACTTTGTACTTATTTAGTTTCTCATGATGGAAATTATTTCTCTTAATTTGGTTAGAGCTGCACTGACACAGGGGTTCATTAGGACATCCATTTGCTTGCAATTCAATTTAAAATTAAATACACTTTGTTGTTGATTTTATTACTTTTAAACTACTGTATCTATTTCCTTTATTAGCTGCTAATACACAATTATGAAGGTAAACAGTTTTCATTACTGAACATCAAACACTTAAATAACCACATTTGATCTCTTCTTGGGTTGCATTATTTTTCTCCTTTCCCTTTTGCTGGGTATTAGATCCAAGAGAATAATTTATTCAGTGAAGTTAGGCCTCTCTTGTGCACGTCAGGATGCTCATCAGCTGTCATAGCAGAGCACAGCTTCCTTGGCTGTATCCATGAGGGTTATTTATTTCCTCCATTAATTTCTTGGCAAGTAATCTGATGCATGTGTTTATCTGAACATCACCTCTATCTTTATCACTAAAATGTTGCTCCATTTCTTCTTTTCCTTCGCTCTGTAAGGGTAATTCAGATGCAGGGATGAAGGGCACCAGGAGAAGCCATTTGGTCACCTTTCAAAGTGCACTTTGTGTAGCACTTAAAAACTACAGCCCAAGTCTGACAGCTGAAAATGGAGGAATCCAAAACAGAGGCCTCTTTCAAAAGCACAGGCTTAATTTTTCTTGGCCTGAGGTCCTTTGTTTGGGAGAAGTTCCACTCATTAATATGTGTAAAGCCCTGGAAGACCTTTGGAAGGAAAGCACATTAGATAGAAGTACAAAGTAGCCCTTATCTGACATACCTTTGAAAGAGTTCATGAATCCTGGCTTGCAACTTTTGTTTCTTGTGGTGAGAGACTTCCTTGTGGTGCTTTGAGTCCCACATGCCAAAAACAAAAAAAAAGAAAAAAAACAACCCCTACATTTTGTTTCTGAATGCACAGAAAGGACATGGAAATAAAAGCCATAAATACGCAGTTTTTCAAAGGTTTGCTTTAGGTCTTCTGGCTTTAGGCTATCAGAAGCAATTTGGAATTTCAGCTATCGTTACTTTATTCCGTTATTTTTTCCATAACTTTTTCCCATATGTTTACTCCATTATTTCCAAGGAAACTGAGTACTAATCTTGTTTTAAAGGCTTAATTGTTACAATGTCTATTTGCGAAAGGTTGTGCGCTACAGTCCTTATTTTTACTACACCTAACACAGTTACATATATGCATACATATGTGCATGTGTAAGTGTGTTTGTGCACGCACAACAAAATGTAACGTGCAAAACAGTCAGTCATAGACTACCAGAGAAACACAACTCGCCCTGCTTCAAAACTGTTCCAGATCTTGAGACCTTGTATCACCACAGCTGTTTTTAAATGTTTGGTAAGAAGGACAGACATTTTCAGATGTTGCAACGCATAGGAGGCTAACTTGCACAAGCAGTCCTCTCCCCCCATGGCTCTGCACCTTTCCAGCATGAAGCTGGAGAGCCTCAAGTTATTTTACTCTTCCATAGCAAGCAAGCTGAAAAAGTCAGTCCACCAAGAAGCCAGCATCCACATCTTTTTGGACTGTGTTCTCTGTGCAAAGCCTGAAAACAATAACCCTGCTGAAGTTTGTAGACTCTGGAAAATAAACTTCTCCCCCTAACCTGCACTGTTTAGAGATCTCGCTGAATATTCAAGGCTACATCTCGTGCTTGCTACTGATGTCCCTGAGATCCTCATAAAATGTGCATGCAATGCTACCAATACATAAGGAGGCTTCCTACTGTATCCCATATACTGTCATCTAAACAGTGTAAAATTACGTTCCCCTTCCACACTCATCAAGCCTCAAAGTCAAAAAATATTTTGGTAGTGAAACAATCCAATAGTCAATGGAGAAAAATCCCATGGAGAAGGCTCCTTATCTGGCTGTTGAAGTCTCTTCTTTCTTCCAAATCTCTAAATTTTTTCACAAATATCTGGCTGTTTTGAAGGAAGTTTAGGAATCTCTGTTGAAAACGAAGGCATTGGGAAAATTATTTACAAAGCATCCTGCTTATTGCCAAAATCAAAATTACAAGAGTATAAAAACAGACTACAAAAACATATTACAAAAGCCTGTGTGCATATCTTTTAACGTACCTCTTTTAAACCCTGTAAAATTAAAGCAGAGACAACATGGCTGCCTTAAAATATGGTATAATTTGCTGGTAGTCCCAGCAGAGAGCGTGAGATGGACACAACAAATCCTCCAGGCCCTGGTGAAACATCACACATACAAGATTACAAAGGTGACATGACCAAAGTAGCTCAAAGCAAGATCTCTCAGCTCTCCACGTGGCAGCTGTGTCATGGGCAACACTCCCTCAACCACTGCTCCTTGGTTAGTGGGAACCAAACCCTCCCGCTCCTGGACAGCTTCAGCTGAAGTTCACTAGGATTCCCTAAAGCAGGGAAGGGGACTCATTTATCTCCACAAATGCTGGCACTGATTTTCTTTCCCTAGCCTGGTGAATCACCACCTACACCGTTTCCCCAGGAAGGGCTACGACTTGGCTCCAGTCCCAGCTCTGCTCCAGCAGAGCTGGCAGCTGTGTGGTCAGGGTGATCAGATCCTCCTTGTGCACCTTCCCACAGTCCGGTGGGGACTGCAGCCACTGTGGAACGCACCAAGAGAAAGGGCAGGTTGTTCCTCCCCAGCTGCCCCACGGGGATGTGCTCTGGCAGGTGTAGGGGAGCCATCCCAGCAGCAACAAGGACCAAGCAATGACATTCATCACCCCTGGGAGGCACGGGAGCCACCCAGCCACAGCTGAGGTATTTGGGAGGGTGCAAAAGAGATCAAAGTGTCTGAAAAAGTGTAATGAAAAAAACTGCCAACCAAAAGACATCAGGCATTTCCAGAGTTTTGTGGCAGATTGGAAGGGATTTACAGTTGGGCTGAAGCAGTTAAAGCTAAAGTTCAGAAGGCAGGAGGAGGACTGGCTCATAGTTTGTTTCTTGGATCCAACCCTTGGTGATGCCTGGGATAGCAATTTTTTCTGAGGTGGGCACTTAAATTAAGAAATAACATGAAATAGAAAACTCGCTTTGTGTAAAGTATCAAGTAGCCATAATATTACAGCACTCAGACACTACCAGTCCATATTTATGCTGACCCAGATAGAGAGAAAAACTTTCTTTTTAATTGATCATCAAACTCCCATAGCTACCCAATCCCCTTGTTTATCTTCCTAATCTTAATTAAATAATGAGTATTCAGAAGAAAATATGAATCGAGGTTCCCTCTATGAACTGCACTGTTTTCCATCTCTCTGCCTTTGAGTTGGCAATGGGAATATGATTTAAAGCTATTTCTTCTAAATCCTAGCAAAATATTTGTCACAGTATGTCATGATAATTTCTAAAAAGCTCTATCATCTACCTAATACATTTGTTAAGTTTATTCAACTCTTTTTGAACAGGAAAAGTGCAATGAGTCATGGTTAATATTTCTTTACCTACACTAAGAAATAAAATATATCAAAAATTCAATGCTTAGGATCCTATTCAGTAAACCCTCTATGAGTCTGTGATACATCTTCTACATGATTAAAAGAAAAAAAAAAACAGGAAACTTGCTTTAAAATGAATTATTCACCACCTTGAATAAATTTCCATCTTTCCTATTTGCAAAATCCCAAAGTCAGTTATGTAAATTTTAACCTACACTAATTACCTCAGGGGTGTGCAAGCTAAAGGAAAGTAAATGCAGTAGAAAAAAAATCTCAGACATTTCCATCACCAGGAAGCAATTTAATAGAGGAAAATATGTTTAAGTTTTCAAAAACAGAGCAGCCCATATAATTTTCCTAAAATGTGGAATAATCATTGCTGCGATATCCCTCGAATCAGAGATTTACTGGAATAAACCCAAGAGCTTTTTTTCAATGGCATATACCATCTCACACATAGTTAAGTGCTTGTTTCTCGTCATGACACCTGCATTGTCCAGACTGTAAAAATGACGCACCATTGGCAACAGGCATTCCCAACAAGAAAGCATGAAATGTGATTTAGCTTCAAGTTGATATCAACACTGAGGGCCCCTTCAGAAAAAAAAGTGGCTAAAATCCGAGAACCGCTGGACATCCTTCAGAGCTCACCTGGGATGTATTGGAGAAAGCCGGATGCTGTCTGAAGGCAAGAGGGCTCAATCATAGCACCACTTTGTCCTATTCTCTGTCCTGATACCAGGCGCAGCTTTAGCAGTGAGCCAGCTCCTTTGCATATCTTGCTCCGTCTCTTCATGAGACCTAATTACACAAATGGCCCACCTACTGATTTCAGAGCGCATGATCTAGACCAGTATTTTAAAAAGGTCTTTCCTTCTGGGCTCAGCCTAGAGACACACAATGGTAAGCATTGCTCCTACTGCAGGCAGAAAACAAGAACCTGACTCAATACCATTAATCCATTCTGACTGGCTATTTTCACCATGAAACTACTTCACAAATGGTAGGACTTGATTCTTACAGTAATTTTCAGTTTAGAAAAAATTAAACAAAACCCCACCCATACACATCCTTTCCTCTTAGGAGAAAGCCCACAAAAATCAGCAAAACTTTGAAGCAAAATAGAATTGGTTTTCTACCATTTAATATTACAGCCTTCTGGTGAGGTACTTGCCCCACGGCAGTTTGAAACAGCAAGATGAGCCCTGGCTCTGGTGAAATTTTACTCCCCGATAGGAGTGCTTTGGGGGTCCACCTTCCCACAAGTCCTCCTCACTAGGTCTGGGCATGGCAGAGGCATCATGGAGACACCACCAGCAGGGTCTCGAGCAGGCTCCCACCACCCACAGGGATCCCACATGGAGAGGATCCCAGTGCTTCCCATTCATTCCACTTCTTCAGAAATCACACTGGTACATCACAGTGCAGGTTGTGCTGTCTTTCCAACTGTAAACAAACGCCCAAGTAAAAGTTTTTGCCTAGGATTTCCATCTCTGCATTCCAAAATATTTTATAGTGATGGAAATCCTGTCCACTCCATTTTTACAGATGGGAGAAGTGAGATACCAGTGAGAAGTGACTTGCCTGAGCTCACTGAGCTAAGTGTCACCAGGACTAGAAACAAACCTCACATCTGTAGGCCCACCCACGCCACCTAGACCTCCTCCTTCACACTCTGGCTGCTGTGTGGTGATTTACTCCCAGTGACTGTCAACCTCTAGTACATTGTGTACCACAAGACAAGTAAAAAAATGAATTATTTCAGATAAAGAAAAACAAAAATGTTGCAAAAAAAGATAACTATCCTTTCAGATAAAGTGAGATTTTGAGAGACTTCTCTCCACGTTAACTACAGAAACACCACAGGGAACTGAAGCATAGAGAGGTAAGCAAGATGAGTGCCCTTCATTCAAAACAAAGCAAGTCAATAATGTCTACTCTGAAAATTGCACTGCCCTTTGCATGCTGGAATTTGGGTGACCTTGCCTTGAAGATGGCCAAAATCAGGAGGAAAAGTGGTGTCAAAATCCTAGACAGATGGTAGGATTATTCATGGTGCACTCGGCCAAAAATGTGCCACAAACTCTCAGACATGTTTTTAAAAGGAAAAGAGAAAAAGCAACAAAGCAATGCCCCTCAGAACTTTCCTTCCAAATAGAAAATTAAAGCAATTTACTGTTCATGAGCACAAAATTAAAAACTTCAACAATTGAGCTATTTGTTACAGCTAGGGAAAAAAAGAATTCATACTCTCTGTTAAAACTGATACTACAGAGCACAAAGTGAGATTTACTTTAGTCATGCTACAGCCTTATTACATAGAGTAACACAGATACATTTAGTGACATTATAGGCTGATCAATTTGATAAATTTGTAAAGCGTTGCATTCTCTCTGCAATGCAGTGAAGACTGAGCTACCAACAAACATGAGAAAGCAGTATCCTGCTACCAAGGTGGGCGCTTTTTATAAGACATATAGAATCATAGAATATATATTAAAGATGCTAATTTTGAAAAGTTATGAAACTAGATCTGTCTGTAAAGTGGTGTGATAAACAAGGGCTTGAACTCCCCCAAAACTCAGAGATGTTTTCATTTTGATTTTGATCCAAGATAATATTACTAACAAATTAAAGAACTTCAATCACTTATCTTGAGATGCACTGAGGACACTCTGGATGGATATCTGTTGCAGACTACCTAGCTTCAGCAAAACGAAGATTGTGCCTCTCCAGCCTCAAAACAGAGGACTCACTCTTCTCATTTCTGTCTTGCCATTCACAGAGAGACCATCTGTAGTTTCTCCAAAGCCACCAGGTACTCCTTCATATGCTCCTTATTTCACAGTTGAGAAGATGTAACTTCAAGGTCATAAAGCTCTGATGTCCTCATCAAAATCTACAGACTGTTGTAAGTGTATGCAAGGCCATTTATCAGAGTGTCTGACAACCATAGCCAAGCACTGAAAACACACAATGCTGAAATGGTATTTGCCAATGATGAAGAGAATTTAAGCAGAAGTGTGTTAGCCTGTCTGATCTCTGCAAGTTGAAAAGTCTCCAGATTAGCCTAGAAATCACCAGCTACTAAGAATCTTTGGGTAATTTAACCCTAAACAACAAGACACAATGGAAGATGCTAACCACACTTTATTAGGGAACACTTTCCCTCCAGTTTAAACTCAGGTAGCACAAGCAATGCCAGTGGAAACCAAGTGAATTATGCCAATCCATGGATCTAAAATGAATAGCTCGCATTTAAAAAACAAAAAAAAAAGAAGAAAAAACATTCATAAGCTATGTAATGAACTTCATTTTACAATCTTTTCTACTTTCTGGATACTGACAGCAATTCATGGCATCAACAACTGCAGAGAAACTGAAAAGAAATACCAACTAGAAATATAGGCACTTTTTGTAGGTTTTTTCCCCCATTCTTCCTCAATTTGAAAATCTTTGTTAATTTAAGCACAGAATATTTTTGTTATTTCTATAGCCTTTTCAAAGTCCCTCATGAAACTTTGCTGCTTTAACCCTCTTACTCTTCCCTAAAGCAGCTATCTAATTTAAGGTCTGTTTTGTAGTTAGGGGAAACTGAGTCATCATAACTAATTTGCTTATTACAGCCCCATAAAAACTGATGTTTAGGTCTGAGGTTACAGTCTATCTCATCTTTCTGAGTCCTCATTGTTTTTTCTGAGTGTTAACAAAGCATTGACTCACAAATTCATCTCGATAATTGTAATCTAAGAGCACAGGCTTCGGTTTTATCCAATAACGTCCATTAGTAGTGGCTTTCACATCATCTTCTGTTTCAAGTGTGCAGACACACACTTGAACACTTCATAATTAAGAGAGACATTCACTTAGTATATGAAAATTACAGAGAGGGAAACAATGCTTTAAGTACAGTTTACTGTATGATTGTCTGAAATACGACAGCAGAAATGACAAGTTGCCATGTCTAATGATTTTTCTCTTTACTGAACAGATCACCTCCTGCAAGGCCACATCTCTCTCCATCTCTCTGCTGGAAGTTATAAGTGGAAACCATTTCACATCTTCAGCTGAAATGTAAACCCTGCTTCTCTGATTTGAATGCTGACACGAGAAATTGCATCATAACATCATACTATGCTACCGCATGTTTGAGTGAACGTATGCACTTTGGTATATGTTCTCTTTGTAACTACCTAGTCCTGAAAGCTGCATCTTGTCTCAGGGTCTATCATAGTAGAGAGAGAAACCAACTGTGTTAAGAGGTAGCCAGCAAGTTGAGCAACAGTGATGATTTCCCACCTATGTACAAAACAAATACACAACATGTAATGCGACTGGACTGTCTTTCCCAGTATTTCTATGCCTTCCAACTTACAGATGACCTGGTTATGTTTCACACTAACAAACTGGTGTGAGCAACTCCAAAGCCCTTAAAAACTCAGATCACACACAGAGAGCCTGATATACCTCAAAGTTAGCCCTGCTTTGAGCAGGAGGTTGGACTAGACAGCCTTCAGAGGCCAGGTCCTTCCCCACCTGAATAATCTGTTCTATGAAGTAGAGGTCAAATGTACCATCCAGCATAGGTTCCACTTAAAAAATTCAGCTCTACAGACTCTTCAGACTACAGAAGCAAAAAGTTACAACATTCAGAGTGATTCATCTCTCTGCACCTCATAAAATCTGTGTAGTCCATTAACGCTGCTAAGGAGTCTCATGTCATAAAAGCTAACCAACTGTAGACTTAGCTACACCAGTGACTGCAGTTTGGCTCCAAATGTATTAAAAATACAGATAAAACCTCCCTGGGAAAACAAAAAAATAAAAGTAATTCTGGAGCATACATGAGGACCTAAAAGTTTGGTTTTATTTTATTGATTTTTGTGGGTTCGTGCCTCTTTGCATCAATAATGCTCGCTCTTTCCCTACAAATCTCATCGGAGTTCTGCTTCTTTTAACAGGTGGCCAGTACTTGATGAAGTTGGTTAAACTTCAACAGGACTTGGCAATCACATTTTCTCTTTGAAGAATCTTTCCAATTGTCTCTGTCTATTGAACCATAGAAACAGACTTTCTTGCTGGAGTTTGTATTAGGATAATGAGCCAGAGAGCTGACCGGTCAGATTACCTTAAGCAGCAGCAAATGCAGTATCATCATTTACAGTAGCTGTAGGATTCTTTGTGTCAGCTCAATAGAATATCAAGAACTGCTTTAGCTGTTTAATTGCCCTTCCTATCTTGAAGAATGAAAGAACACAGTAAAAAATAAGTGAACTCCTTTTTAGTGAAAAATACAAGAAATACAGACTTTCATTACTTCCATCTAAATATTTACTTGACTTAAAATCCACGTAACTCCTGAACAAAACAATCAAAAGAGAATTACAATTAAAAAGAGCAGCTATATATCAAAGTTAAGGGTGTTGTGACAGCACAGTGACAGGCCATTTAGAAACATATGAAACACCTTTTCCACAATTCTGCTTAAGCTGACTTTATTTCCATGCCACCCTTTCCATCCCTCCTACCTCTAAAAAAAAAAAAACACAACTGTGTATATCTAAGCATCCAGAAGAAATAAGGAGGAGCCTTAGAAATTGGGAGGGCTTCCAGACTGCAGACTGAGGAAACAGGAGTAAGCCTGAGAGAATAAAGATACTTGGAAATCTCAGATTGCCAGCCTGCAGGATAAAGAAGTTCCCTAGCTAGACGTACTGGCTTCTTGGTCAGGATTTAAGTCTGCTGTGTGGGTGCTGACTCACATCTGAGGACCATGGCCACTGACTAGGCAGGACATCAGAAGTCCAAGGGCCAGAAGCCCAGTACCCCAGGCTTTGGGAAGTTTAACTTGGGTTTTTTTCCCCTCAGACATCCATTTCAGTCAAGTGCTCTTTCACCAGTCCATGAGCAGTCTACCTGGCAGGACTATAATGAATTCAATGAGCTTGGCCTAACGACATCTTTCAAAAGGAAATTAAATGCTAGGCATTTCTGACAGGTGTAGATTTCAGTCTATCTGTGTCCTTGTTATTACTCTGTAAAATGAAGATACCCATAATTCCTATATCACATCACATAAATGAAATGGAAACTACTATACTAACAGACTGTAGAGATGCTTTGACACTCAAATACTGGGCGTAGCATATGGGTAGCTCACCTCAAATGAAATCATTCACTTTTAAGACATAGTGTAAAAGAAACATTGCCATCTTTTGTATTCTTGACTTGCAATTCTCAGTAAAACAAAAAAGAGTCATTGGAACACCACAGTCATTTCAAATCTTGGCAGATATCAAAAAGGAGTAGCCAGTTTTCGGCTGAGGTCACTTTCAATCCTGCATTGCTTAGGTGCACATATTCAAACAAGTATCTTATTTACAAAGAACAATCACACAGGATTGTACAATGCTTCGTAGGCTACGGCTTTGTTGAGGGGAGGTCTGCAGGTACTATCAGGATATAAATGACAGCATTATGCAACGGGGTAGAAAATGTAAGCAAAATCTGCATTGGTGTTTTATATGACCGAGGCCTGTTCCAACTAATTAAATTCCTAGTTGGAGAGTAGATTTATCATGACCTTCATAGTATCAAATTTTACCCACATGTTATCCACTACTAACCAAAGAAAAATTAATCACTCCATGATCCTAAACATTGCTTTCTCTGTGACTTGGCAAGGAGTCAGAACTGTGATAATATTGACCCTGTAAGAGTATTAGGTCTAATACCCAGAGGAATTAACCTTTGTTTAACCAAAATGTAAATCACTTGGTGAAAGGCAACATTTTATTACTATTCACTTGCAACAAATAGCTCATTTCTTACTCCTATAACTCAGCTGCTGGTACTGAAGAGCAAAACTTGCACTTTGCTTTCAGAGGCTCTTGAGTAATTCACATTGAGGTCATGGATCAAAGCTGATGATATAGTTGTAATAATCAAGTCCTGCAAGGTGTTATGCCCAGCTCAGAGAACTAAATGTAGCAGTGGAATCCTGTAGAGAGAGACGGAGGTTGTGAACAGATTACCTTTAGTTAGGAATACCAACCAAGTTGCAGGAAGAGGAAGGCTAAGCAGGAAAGATGTTTTTGAATTCTGGGGCAATACTGATCCTTCCAATTGCCCATTATTAATTTTTTTTTCTGAGAGAACCTACATAAAACTGAGTAGTCACTTTTTTTGTCTTAGTTCAGAAACAACTGACAGTCCTAGAGCTGGCATTTTTAGATTATGTTGCCAAAGGCCCATGAAGTGCAGTATTACCCCAACCACTAAGTTTTTGCTTCGTCCTTAGCAGTCTCTCCTGTTTTGAGAGCTTCTTGCCTTTAATCAAACACTTTAAGCTGGCATTACGTCAGGTCTTTCCTTGCATATTTGTCTGCTCTGTAAGATCAAGTTCTGCACATAAGCATGTACCCCTGTGTTGTCTGATGACAGATGGTTTTCTACAGCATTCTGCGTATCCAGCCTTGGTTTTACCTGCTCAGCTTCTACCACAACACAGTCCCAAAGTTATGATTTTCTCTCAGCAGAGTTTATTTTTATTTATTAAAAGCAAATGTCTTTGGGACTTTTGAAATCTATAGGCCTACATGGTAGGCTGCAAGAAACAGTACTAGCTTTCCAGATTTAATATTCTTTATTGTGTTTGTTAACAGAAAGTTGACATCTGCTTAATGCTTTCTTTACAAGAATCTATCAGATCTCCCCTTATGATTTCTTGCCAAACTCAAATATCAGCTTTTGCATTTACTAAACAGAACATGAAGTAACAACACAGCTTTAAGTTCCAGAGCTAAAATATTACATAAACCTTTTTTTTTATTGTTATTATTTTGGAAAGTTCATCTTCCTTTTCAAAAACTTTTAATCATGGTGATCTCATGCACTGAGCTGCTGTTTAAACAAAAGCCACCCATTTACTGCAAAGCTAAAACTCCGAGAAGAAAAGCAACTAACTAAGGGATAGATAGTTAATACTTAGCTGTTCTCTTCTTGCCAACACCGCCAGCAAAGCTCTAGTGCGAACCAGATGCCTCCTTGGAGAGAATATTTGGCAGCCGAAAAAGAAACAGCAGCAGCTCAAGTGTGTTTCTGAAACTCACTTGTAAAACCAGTCTCAGGTACTGTAAACTCTCACTTGCTAGTTTTAACCCTTGGGCTCCCCTGTTTTGCTTTCGTTTTGTCAAAGCGAAGTAATGCAAGAGAGATGTCTATTAGACTCCTTCACTCAGTCTGAGGGTTAATTACTCAAATTGGTAGACATTTGAAAATATTATGTTACCTCTAACAGCAAAATTGATAGGAGCTTGTTTCAGGCTCACTTTATGTCATTATGGCAGATTAACTAATCATAAATTACCCTGGCTAAAGTACATCTGCTACTCACTAAACCTGCAGAAGGAAGGGGTCTTTTTCTGAATAAGAAGTAAATGGCACACAACAAATTAAAGACTTTTTCAAACCAATAAACATACACTCAATCAATGAAAGCTGGGAGCATCCCAAAGACAGCAGCAACAGATTCTGAAGACCATAGCAACAGTCTAGCGCTGAACCTGTAGCTGTTGCGGAAAGGCATCAACACTACTATGCTGCAGGGGTATATCCACAGATCAAAGAGTAAAGACAGTCCATTAAAGAATAAAGAAGGTCAATTAAAGAAGAATAAGCATGCTTACATTATTGTTAAATTATGTAAGCATAATTCTTAAATAATGTAAGCATTGTTACATTATTGTTAAATAATAACAATATAACATAAAAGGTGCATGTTTCCAGCCTCTACTTCCAATGTCACCTTCCATTTTCTGTTCAAAGCAGCTGGATGCACCATTTCTATGTGCTTCCAAGGAAAGGACAGATGAATACATCACTGATCTGGAAGGCAATATAGATTTTACAGTGATCCTCTCATTAACCTCTGCATTGCGGGATGCAGAAGTGACAGCTGACCATGTCAGTACGACTGAATTCCTAAACAGGGCATGGACAACTGAAGCTAGAGATGTGTGGAAGGAATGCACAGAAAACAGACATTCAAGACCTCTTCTCTGCTGTATAAAGTATTGAGTCCCTGTCTGTAAGCACATGGTAGACCAGCACAATCACATTAAGTGATAATTTTCTTTATTTTGGAAGAAAATAAGGAAGAAAAGCAGTATTATATTGTATTACATGTGGATTCACATATACAATTGTCAGTTAAAAAGCAGAACGTTATTTTGGGATGACCAGATAGTTTGCTTCTGTCTAGGAAACAAACTTTGCTTAACAACTTTAACCCAAAGCATTCTATGATTCTATGAAAAAGAGTCCAAGAAAGACAACCAGCTCTCCAGTGACCATGTTTAGAGGGAGGGTAAACAAAGGGTTGACATATCTATTGTGTTCCTTCAGTTGTCACAGAGCCTCAGGAAGCTTTGGGGGCATCTGAATAGCCCAAACTTAAAGCATGAACTCTCAATGTATTATAAAGTCTTCTGGAAAGGTGCAGCACTCTGTTCACCTGTTCCGAGGTTCCTAGTCCATGAGCCCCTTGACGCAGATGATGCTTTTAGTACTATCTGAGTCCTTTTCTCTCATGTTTCCCTCCTATTTCATGCTCTCTGAACAATATTCCCCAAACCACCTTCTATGCATGATGCATACAGCCACAAAAAACGTCAGAAGAAATGAAATATAGCTACACAAGGATTTAGAGAAAAGCAGGAGGGGAATTGTGTCCTTCACCAACATGCAGAAGGCAATGATGAGGTCTAGTTCTGCAGTGAAAAAATTCTAAAAACTTCCCCTGAAAATAAAAGAAAGTTTAGACCACCATCAGTCACTGGATAACCTATTTTAAGCCCATCAGAGCCAATGCGCTGTTCTCATGATGCTAATTAAAAGTGATAGATTCATCAATTAATCTCTGTTCCTGTCCCCTAGCCTTGGTCTGAGATTTTTCAAAGGGACAAATGGTAGTTAGGAGGTCACAAGTATCATTTCAGCCCTGAAAATTTGTGCCTTTCTCAACACGAACCCAACCTTGCCTCTTTACACTGTGAAATAACAAAAAGAAAATCATAGGAAGCTTTGCCACCTTCAAAAACACAACAGATGTATAACTTGGGAATAATCTTATCCTCTGTACAATGAATATTGCTACATAAATCCTTTCTAGGCTCCAATTCGAACTTGCTCATTGATACATGAATAAGCCTCTGTTAAATTTGGCAGAGACAGATGTCCTAAGCTTAGGCTCTTGATTGAAACTCTATTGCAATACTTACTGTGGAGCAGTCATAGACACTCCACTATTTAGGAAAGAAGCAACGAAGGCAGTCTATTTTTATTCACATTGAAATGGAGACAAAGATAAAGGTCCTGCTGTTAAGCTTAGCAAAGTGCCAGTCACATAAAGCAAGCCAACAAAATGGGTTACCTTTTCCCCTTGCAATATATGTATCACTGGGCAGTGAAACCAAATTGGGGTGTACAAGGTTAACAAGGCAGCATCATGTTATGAAGCAAGCAATAAAATTGTCTTACAGTTCTTAACTCTGACCTGTTCCAGTGAAAAGCTGCCAAGCAGAATTATGTCATCCTGAACATCTCTCTCAAACTGTTCGATATATGAAGGAATCACTTCATCTTCAAGCTCCCTGTGAAGGTCACGTGCCTTACTGGAGCTGACAGGCATCACAGAATCTGGAAAATCTTCACTGGCAACGCGGGCTGCTTGAAACAAAAGTGGCAGATCATGTCTTGGTAAATCGGCATTCATTCACTGGTTAGTACCTTCTCAGTTAGCACGTTTGGCCCACCAACAATTTAAGACAGTTCATGCCATGACATGAACAGTGAGAAGTAACAGCAGTAGAACAACAGGCAGGTTCCAAGTGCCATTACCAGGGAAACTCTCCTCAAGAGCAACAGGGACAATTTTAGCACTTGCAGCTAGTTCCTTAAATAATTTTTAAAAGGGGCACTCTGCATTTCCATGGTCACTTTGCTCCCCTGTAAATCATAAAGGAACTGGGATTTGGAACGACTTTGGCTTTAACTCATGAGGAAGAGGAGGAATAACTGCAATTGAAAGAGAGTTTAAGGTGGAGCCTCACCAAGCTTTCATCTTCGAAGATTTCATCTTCCTCTCACTCACCCTGGAGGATCAGATTCCTCCCCCAGGTATGGGTGCACAGCTCCTGCCTAATTAATTCAGTCCAGTTCTGCTCTCAACTACATCATTCTCCTGATTTCACTGCAGTGACGTATGTAGAACCAAAGGCTACACACTGCACGTAAATAAAAATAAATCCCATTCGTAAAGTCAACCTTAAAGAGAAGTTGTGTCCTTTTTTCGGTTTAGTTCATCATGCTACTTAAAAAACAGAATTTCTCATTGATATCCACTACAGTACTAGTACTAGTTTGGGTCATAAATAATAAAGGCAACTATTTTTGCTCATTTCTCCACATTAGGATCACTAAGAAATGACAGACACCAGGTTGTCCACATCTGATTGTCTTTCTTCCCTCATATTTCTGTGTGTAAGTATATGTTTTTTATAGTTCTCTGTGCCTTTCTCTGCAAGAAACTGCCATATCTAGTTATTTGTTTTTCTCTTTTTCCATCCTAAGACATGCAAGCAGTTAAAAGACTTTTTTTTTTTCTCACTCCCCTTTGAAGTCTCTCATTCCCTAATGAAGACCAGAAAAGGAAAGATAAAACTAAGGCTATTAAAATTTTCAGTTTTGCTCACTACTCATTGTTCAGTGACTTTAATCGTTGAGCTTCCCAAGTACTTAAATCACCTCGGTGCCACCAACACACAGGAAGTAGAGTGTTGGGTTTTTTTTAATTACACCAGGATACAATTCAAAATCTTGTTGGGGGAGGCATACAGTAGATATAAACAACCCAAAACATTACCTTAGGGTACACAATCTCTTCATGTAGCATATTACAAGCCTAATGAATAGAGATTTGACCTACTACCATTAATTGCAAAAACAAAGCAATATTTGCATTTAAATTTACTGTAACATTAAGGGTTTGGCTAAGAGAGAGAAAATCCGGGAAGCGCTGGAAAAGGAAACACTGCCAACAGCAGAAGATGCAGCATCACTTGCTCCCCTGGATGCTGTGTTGTACACAACAGGCCATATGCTCAGCTGGTATAAATCAGCTGTTTTACTACTTTCAGAGGAGCAGTGCAAGTTTACACCCAGGTAAGACTATACGTTCCTATTTCAGGATCCTCTGGGTGTAGAGACATAGCCCTTAAATATCAAAAAAGAAATTAAAATATTCATTTCACAAAGATGACCATGCAGTGATTCATCAAAACATTCTATTTCTTTTTTGCGTTTATGATTTTTGTGAGGAATCACATTTAGCGAACTCAGTTTTGGTGGAAGACACTGGTCTCATTAGCATGTGTTTTGTGGAAAAAGAGCAAAAGAGAACATTTTCACAAGCCTTTTCAAGGGAAAAAAAACAGTAAAAATAGAGATAAATTACAATTCAGAATTGAAAAATCTTTGATGAAAAGATACACATGCTCATTCAAGCACAGTTGGAAAAGCTGTTTATTTGCCTGAGCTGAAGATGGGGAGAGAACAAAGTTGTTCAGCTGGTCTATTCCTTCCACTCTGGCTTTGCAAAGAGACTTCTGAAACTATCACCACCAGGTTTCTCCATGTCTGAACTGATCCACGGGTTGCAGGCTTGAGCTGCCGCCCCGGAGCAACACTCGACCAAAACAAAGCCTCCATCTCCTTGCTGTACAGAAGCCGCCACACTGTTAAAAATGTTGCTACTTCGTACACACGGGATGAAATGGCTGAAAATTTACAAGGAAATTCATTGATAGATTGAGAAACCGATTAAAAACTGGCTGCTTCAAGTTGTTAGCATCTGCTTCAAACTTTTCATTGCCTCAGCTATACTTAACACTGCGAGTCGTACTTTCCACGTAGTTTAAATCACTCCTCCTTAGCACAGGCTGTATTTGCAGATGCTGTGCTGTAATTAAAACAATCTCTCCGGTATTAGCTTGGCTGCTTCTAACTTCATTTACTCCTGCATTTGTCCATCACATAGCAGCGGTTTATACAGTGAGTTGAGAATTTAAAGGGTAGGTTCGCCAGCAGACTACACCTCAGCACAGGTTTGAACATATAAAACAGGCATAAACTCCACATGGAAACTGCGCTTTGGCTGCCTGGTTCTAGAAGACTCTGTGTATAAACTGTACCTAAAAAAGTACATCACCAAAGGCTCATGCATCAGTTTCAAGTAACTAAAATGCTGCAAAACTCGCACTTCAACTTTTTAGTTCTTGCCAAAGAATAATATAATAGAAAATGCTTTTTATGGTATTCACCTAGCACCATTTTAGACATGCATGGATCACAATCTTTCATTGTTTGAGAGATTTTTATTCCTAGGCAAAAAATATACAGTACATATCTTTCTCTAAAAAACAAACAACCAATGGTGCCTTATAAGTTGCCTTATAATATGAGCTGACAAGTATCACAAGAGTGACCAACAGGTTAGGTTACTGAGCAAAAAAATGTTATAAATATACAATTATATAAATTCTGAGCCATTTTCTTTCCTTTCCTTTAGGGATCATCTATCAATTAGGACTGTATGACCACGTGATTTTTCAGCTCAGTGGTCAAATGAAGAAAAGAAGCAGTTCTGTAAGAGTGGAACCAAATTAGTCCTAGTTTTCTATGGATTTTATGGTGTCTAATAAGGGTCAAACTCCCATGTTAGCTTTTCCCTCAGTGGCGACATTAATAATGCTTGTCTGCTCTGCTCAACTTCCCACTTCCATAAAACTGGTAAGAAAATTGGACCTGTGAGACTTGCTCTCTGTTAAAATAAAGGGTTTGGAAGTGGACAACAGGTTCAAAAATTGGGAGCGAGAAATACAGGCAGGCAGAAATAAGTACAGCCCAAGGTACGCATACAACAGTGATTGAGACTGCACAAGCCTCACTTCCTCAGGAAAATCCCGCTCTTTTCTGTTTTTTGTTCACCCAAGCCAAGAACAACCTCGGTAAAAAAAATCGGCTAGGATAGGGCACAACATTCACCCGCAGGGCTAGCTCTGATACCCATTATGGTTCTTTTAAGAATGAAAGCATTGAGGTACCCCTCAAGACAAACCAGCAGTGGGCTGCAGTGTCTCCCCCAGTGCCTTCATGCCTACACGGGAGCTCTAATGTACTCCTGCAGCGCAAGACATGCATGTTAATGCATTTGCTTGCCCTTAAATTGAATCGGTGAGATGGCAGCTCAGCAACCTCAGCAGCCTGAGCGCGAGGTCACCATCCGCAGAGCGCACCATGTACCTGCAAAAGGCTTTGGATGGATGAGAGATTTGAAATTGTCTCACATCCCACGTAGCCAGTGATAAGAGCATTTTGCCTCTCATGGTGATTTGATAAAACTAGTTGGAAAAAAAGACATTTTTAGTTCAAACATACCTGATAAGTTTGAATTATAAACATTTGAGGAGTTCAGTGAAACCTTATTTCTCTTTAAATATGCTATTTGCTATTATCCTCTGTAAAGCACGTGTTTATCTTAACAATATTCATTAATGTTATTTGTAACACAATATAAAGTTTTAGGGCGCCTAGCTGAAGGAGAGAGTAACCACCAATGGATGGGGAAGACTTCCGCTTCACTCCCTGGTTCCCTTGCTTAAAAGTAGTCAAATCTGCATGGTGCAATTCAGATCACTTACCTGCACCATGCAAAAGGCAATGGTCAAGTCTAAGTCAGTTGTCCAAGACCCTTCTAGAGCCAAAGGAAGAAGAACTGCTTCCAGGGCACAATTTATCTAATTAGCTAAAAGTTGTCTACGTGAGGTGGGCTGAACCACTGCCCAGAGGTGCTTCTCTCTCCCTCTCCCACCACTTTGCAGAAGCCCCAGCAGTTAACTTTCAGAAAGTTAATGGAAAGGGTACTGGACCCCACCCTGGGGCAGCCTGTAAAACGACATCAGGACATCTTCCTTAATCACACAGGGTTATCTAGATGATAAAGCTATTAAAGAATATGAAAGACTATAAATGTTGGTAGGAAGAGACTGCATTATTACCACAGATAAGACACTCCATGTCAATCTTTCCTGCAGAAATAATGCTGACTTCTCAGTGAAGCATGTTTTTATTTTAATCTGTGTTGTTGCAGGATAAAAGCAACCATCAACCTGCAGCACTGCTATAACCTTTCTCAGCAATATGGAGCTGTACATTAACATGCAACAATAAAAAGCTTGCTAATAATTTGTTATAGGTTTTTCTTAAACTATCTGCATGAATTTAGCTGTGATGGTTGTACTTTCTTTTCCTTGCATTTAAAATGAGACAAAATGGGTTTCAAAGATGTTACTGATATGACCAGTGCCAGTTCAAGGGATTTTGCAACCCTAGGCAAATGAAAATGTTTGCTCTTCTAGAACAAAGTTGCTCACAAACTAAATAGTCATAAAACAAGTTGCAGCTCCTGGAGCGCCAGTGCCATAGGCAACCTCCTGTGCTGTCTCTGACAGAGTAGGCCCTGTGTGTAACGGAAATATACCAGGAAACCTCATGCAAAGAATGGAAAACACTTTTGCACAAAAGACCTCTGCTGAAAAAGGAGGAGGAGGATACCCAAAAATATAAGGGCAGCCCTGAGCCGAGGCTTGTTCACGTCACTTCTCCTAGGACGAACCAGAGGAGAACAGCAGATGTGCACTTTGTGTAAAGGCTGTGGTGTTAAGTCTCATGAATCAACTGGGTGTTCAATAATGCCTGTAAAAATAAGTGAAGCCAAAGCAAGACTGTTGGCTTGAGGTGAAGAAATCTCATCTCATACACTTTCTTGTTTTTACTGTAGACGGAACATCAATTTGTATTTTCTAACAAAGCCACAGAAAACATTTTCTAACTCACCTGTAAGTGTAAATCCTTATGTAGATAACCTCAAACACTGTGTGACATGACTGTTGCACCTGACAAACGACCCACCCCTTTATGAGTTTAAACAAGGATTTAGATTTCTAGCTTTGAGCAGATAAGAAATTATGTTTCCAGTCTTCACTCGTAATGAAGAATTCAACATGTAATGAAGCTGCCTAGAGAAAGTACGCCACTTAATTTACACTTTAAACCACATAAACATGATTCAAACCAAAATATTTGGAGAAAAGGTCTTACAGGCTCACATTAAAATCAAAGTTCCTTTTGCTTCTGAGTTCAAAGAGATGGATTACCCACTCTCCTCCCCGTATCTAAACTTAAGAATTTTATTTTTCTTTATGCAAATGACTTTATTTACCTTGGAAGTCCAGCACCCTGTTTTCTTCATCTAGAAGCTTCATCAGTTTACCGTACAGGATTTGCTCATCAAATTTCACAGGATCTTAAAAAAACAACAGTAAAACATCTATTGTTTCTTCCAGTAGTGTTTCAGGAAATGTTATTTAGAACTACAAAGATATAAAAATAACAAAGTTAAGAAACCATTTGACACTTAAAAATAGTTTTCATAGTGCTAGTTTCATAGCGGAGGTGACAGTCATTTTCTTTTGAGTTATGAAAGACAGTTTAAAATAAAAAATATATAATCATATACTTTCAAATGGTAAGCAAAATTATTTCTTGATCTGGACTAAAACTGGTTTATTAATTGTGCTAACAGACTAGTTGAAATGATTACTTACATTCAAATTGCCAGATAAATTCTATTTGTTTCTTAATAAATATCAAATTACCTAATTTATTTTCTAATGTGATTTTGGATCTTTATTACAAAATGTACCTTGCTGTCCATAATACTAACATGTTACCTAGTACAAGTAGTCATTATAGCACATGATGAATTTTGATTTTGCGGCTGGCCAGTCATTCAAATTCCCAGTAACTTCTGCAGACTTGTAAAAGGAGCAAGGGACACACTCCTACCTTTTTCCATGAGACCTTAAAAAATCACTTCAAGTCTCTATATTTAAGGGAGAAATGACCAGGTGAGACGGACTTCTCCAGGTCTTCCAGACCCTGGCTTCTCTAAGTTGTCAGTGAAGGAAGGCAGGTAGAAGACCAAAGAAATGTATACAAGGTAGGTGAATCGAAGAACAGCTGCAAGCCACCTTGTGTGACTCTTTTTAAGTGCCCGATAGAATCTCAAAGAATAAGTTTTCTTTACCATGAAATTGCAGAGCCAAGTTTTTCAGTCACACTGAGCATTCAAATAGGGAGGCTTCTGCAAACCTCTTCTGTGAGTACAGAATCTTTTACATTTCTTTTAGTGTGTAACGTTGAAATGTTCCCTTGACGAGGGGGGGAAGCAAATCCATAGCGGGTGTTGTTTGTTCTCAGGGCATTATCAACTCAGACAAATTTCCAGAACAAATTTAATTTATCAAATATAGAAAAGATAATTGCTAATATCTTCATTTTCACAGATTAACCCATTAAAGAATCCCATATGATGAACACATTAAAATGATATTTAACTTTGTATAATAGAGTTAGTGGCTGAAGATTTGCTTTTCGCCATCTATTGTCTTTGGGCATTGGGCCTGACTTGCTTAAATCATAAGCAGAGTTTCACTTTAAAGTGTGCCCTGATTTCTTCATCTAGTTCTGCTTTTGTCTCGTCAGTGACAAGGTGCTACCTGGTAAAAGGAGGTAAATGAATATGGTTTCCAATTGGGATGACCATGCAGGACCAGTCTTCAGTTCTGACTGTCCTTTTAACTCCATCCACTACATACAAATGTATGCTTACGTTCTGCTTCTTTAACACTTCTGCAAGGAAAAGGAAACCAGACAATGATCCTGATTTGTGAGTACCTATGAATCAGGCTGGTTGAGGTGGGAAGGGACCTCTGAAGGCCAGCTAGTCCAGCCCCCCTGGCTCAAACAGGGCCACCTAGGGCCAAGTTGCCCAGGACCTTCTGAATATCTCCAAGGTGGAAGACTTGCTCTTGGCAGAGATTTTGGTAAATATAGCGTTCTAACTGCTCTGCAGTTGTCAACACAACCAAGCTGAGGCCAGTACCGTTGCTAACAGACCTTTAACAAACAAGTGTTACCCCAACATTTGAGTGACATTTTTCCTAGGGAGAAAAAGATGGAATGCCTAAGGACAGCCGTTCATACATGCAGGTTTCTAAAACCACCTCTCCCTTCCTGCCTCTGGAACAAGATGGACTTTCTCAGAGCTTCCATCTCTTCCAAATTTACAAAAACACACAATACTTAAGTTCAAGTGTGTACCACAGCCTCCTCAACACAAACAAGAGAACATTTTCTCCCAACAAAACCTGTACTTCTAGGTATCCCTTACGTCACCATTCTATCTGTACATGTAAACATGTCTGTACATGTTTACAATCACAGAAATCCATTCCACTTTTCTTTCTCTGGTTATGAAGCAGATCATGACTCCTAAAGCCTATTTGTAAGGCAAACCAAGGCAGTACCAACAGAAAAAAGTCTTCTGTTTGAAAACTCTGAGCTAGACGTTGACTTCCAAAGTATTACATTGCTGTCCTGTACCATGAATGGAGAAATTATAGGGCTTAGATTTAATTCACCCTTGATAAACCTTGATTTTTTTCATCAGTACACAGAAATTCAAGTTACTGATGTGCATTAGAGCCTACTTAGTCACACAAGTTTTTGCCTCCAATGTTTAAACCTCCATGACTACTCTAAGTTTCTCGTGAAATTCAAATATTACCTACTTTGAAACCCTTTACAGTAGGTAAATTGTTTTAGATTTGACTGCAACTGTGTGTCTAGACAGCATCTGAAGTAGAAATAAGCACAAGGTTTTAAAAAAGTAAAGGACTAGAAAGGTAACACAGGAGAACTGGGTCTTGCGTGCTATCAGGCTGTTAGCGCTGAACAACAGGAGCCGGGCCAAAGCATTCAGTGCATAGCTAAGCACTTCATTACCATGATGATGTTCTTACTTAAGTCCATGCAAATTCAGGCAGGCCCATTCCCACCCTTTTTTATCTGAAAGCCATAACAGCAATGAGAATTTCCTCCACTAGACAACACCTCCTGGTTAATCTCTCTCATACCTATGCATAAGTTCTGTTCTCCCAGCTCTGCAGAGTCACACCCTCCTACTCCTTGCTATCGACCACAGACAGCAAAGCTAAACTTCTTGGCTAAACTGGCAAAAAGAAAACCACAAAAGGCTCCTCTTGTGCTGGGAACTTCTACAGGTTCTGGGGTTTCCTTCTGTCAGGCATACACACATTCAGCTCAGTAATAAAATTGCTCTCCAAGAAGGACTTTTGGAGCAGGATTCCAAAAAAGCTGCAGCTTAGTACTCAATTCTGGACTAACTTCATTAAAGAGAACACGGTGTAGACAGTGTTCTCTGAGAGCGCTTTATTTTGCTACGGTAGCAGAGTCTCGCTTTTACCTGACCATGAACTCACTGTCCTTGATCAAAGACTATGTATACTGCCTATCCTGTTGAAAGTGGTTAAGGCTTATAATTTAAATTGTAAACCTCAATATTTAAATAGAACTGCATATGTGATCTTTGTCACCTCATTTTCATGAATGGAAAAAGAATATTCTGACACCAAAATTACATACTTAATTCTGCCTCACCTTCTTCACTGACCTCCATCCCACACTGCCTTGGGTTTATTTCCTCATCCATCAATGGGTCAAAGTAATTTCTGCTGTATTCATTTCCTGTGGAAAGCACATGAAGTAAGGGTCAGCGATTATTAGAAGCACATGAACGAAAATGTTAATTTTGAAATCGACACCAGCAAGCAAAGGGGCATTTTTTGCTACTTTATAAGCTTAATTTTTTTAACAAGTCCTCTAAGCCTACTAGTACTGCAATTATCATTCTGTGAAAGGTCAGAAAAGGTAATTCTGGAAACAAGTGCACTTTATGTTACTTTTGCTCAGGAACTAATGAGAAAAATTCTCAAATTTAGATGATGGAAAGATAAGAAAAATTTAAAAAAATCCAGCATCCCTAACAGAAGCCAAATTATTCTTCAAACACATTTTACAAGTGAATTACCCATACTGTAGAAGAATTTGTGTTTCCCAGCTGACCCCTCCAATTTCCACAATTTTAACTTTCACCACTGAGGTTTCAATGTCTGGTGCATCTTTAATACTGTATTCAACCGAAGAAGTGTTTAATTACAGAGGAGATACTAGAATACTGCCTCATTAATTTGAACCACAATTATATTCAGTTGGGCTAGGTAACCAATCCAAGATTTTGATGGGATAAATGGGATAAAACCACTTATTTTAGCACTTTCCATTTCAACTGCTAGTTTTATCTGTTCTTTAGAAACTAATCAAGTTTACAAAAAAAAAGTAATTTCTTAGACTTATCAAGGAATAATGCAGCCTCTAGCTGCCTAAAGGAACTTCCAGTAAAAGCTAGAAGAATTTTCTTTACACAAGGGGAGAGGGAGAGCTTTTTCCTCAAAATGTGTCCTTCCTTTAGCAAAAGTGCTACGCTTTATTAAAACCATCCTCAGATTCATCAGGTTTGAAAACAGAGAAAATTATTCCTAAACACAGAAAAAGTAAAATAACTAAGTCCATAACAAATTTTAAAATTGCTTGAATAGACACAGATCTATATCCTTGAAAATACATCGGAGCTAAATATACGAGGGGGTTAATTCATCCAAGATGCTCTATAGTAATCTGCAGTGTATCTGTCTTAAGATCAAAAATAATACAGGCAGCAGCTCCTTTTCCAAGACTAAATGAAACTTTGATATGAAACTAGGTTTAATTTATATTTCTGGACCAGCACATTTTGACTGTCAGTCTCTGTTCCTTCAGTGTAGTAAGTACAAGAACTGAAAATTTGCTTTACCTTGAGGTCTCAATAAAGAAAAAATAAATGAGTTTCATTTTTGTTACTTTATCTGTCAACAACTACTAGGCTGGTATGAATCTTGGCAGTATGTAATCAAAGTCTTATGTACTGCAATAACAGAGCTATTCTACCTCATTCACTGTAATTGTTTTTCTCTAGCACAAAGCACCATGATGTTATATGAACACCCCTTCACATGTTGGTAAAATAATTCACCAATGTGCTAAAAAAGAAAATGATGATGCATTTCTTTATTCATCTGCTTCATAGCTGGAAAGTATGTTGCAAGCACACAAGCAATTCTTAGCTAGTACAAGCAATTCTTAGCTAGCGCATAGGCTTTTTGCACAGTCTTAATATCACAACAGCTTCTGCTGAATTTTAATACCCCATGTTCTTTATCCTGTGGGTCTGGTGTGAAACTCTGAGGAGTAGACTTTTGGGCAACTCTTCTAGACAAAACAATTGGCATTTAGGAGGAAATGTCATGTTACATTTGAGTCTGCGAGGCAAGGAAACCATTATTCAAAAAAGAGATATATCGATAATAAACATTAAACGGCTTGGGTTTTGGTCCTCTTTAACAACCTCAACCCTTCTTTGCGGAGTATGAGATATTTTATCCAGTGTTTTGGCTGTGTCAGAACCACACACAGCTAGAGACAGAAAGTTATGAGAAGTACAAAGAAGAACTACGTTTGATTTCTCCAGAGCAACACACACGCTTTAAAACCTACATAGGTAGAATGAACAGAAAATGCCAGAATCACCTCCTTATGGTGATTTTATAGATAATAAGCCATTTTAAGCTTCAGAACTCCACAGAAGACTTTCAGTGAAGCTTTCTGAAGAGTTGAAATCACTGCAAACCTTAGACCACTGCTCTTAGGGGTATTTTTGGTCTTTTTTCCCCCCTCAGTTCAACATACACCTTGACAACTGGTGTGACCAGGAGGTCTGGGCTCTGGGGAGGTCCTAAGATTGGTTGGGGGCAGGGGGAGTTCCTTTACTTTTAAAATACAAAATTATCAATTTTAGTCAACACAACATACTGCCCAAGGCATTTTGCTAATAACATTTTCTGAGTATGTGAACAGATTACTAATCATTTCACAATTGCTTTTGGAAATATCTGAAAGTGTATAACATGTAAATTAATAGTCCACTAAGGAATTCACTTTGCTGTGCTTTGTGGTATAAACACAGTAAAGTAAATGTTAATACAGAGCTTGCTTGCAGGTATTTTGTACAGCAGAACGTATCTCGGTGCTTTCATACAGCAAGTTACCTTGAATACCTGCTCCTACAAAGACTTGGTCAACTTTAGACACTTACGTCTTTGCTTTGATCCAGAAGTTCACTCAAGCCCATTAACTCAATTTGAAACCCTATTCACCCCTCAAAACTGTGTTATTTCATGTGGAAAACACAACAGATAATTCAGGAAATCAGAACTGAAGTGCAAAACCACAGATTATCTATAAATTCAAATAAAGATGGAGAGAAGGGTGTTGGCACAACAGTGACCAGGTGGGAATTTATACAGTTTAATTAAAGCAAGAGGAGTTGCTAATAAAATTAGTGTAATCCTTGGATGCAGCCCATGGGACTGCATACATATTACTAGGACTGGATGAAACTCTGAAATGCCTTTTAAGCTAAGATGTCTGTAGTCAATCACACAGTCTATGTCCTGAGAATACCACAGAAATGGCATGACTAGGCTGCATTTCTACAAGGTCTTCTACTCTACAAAGAGATCAGGTAGCCCATATCAATATCACATCAAGGGTACAGCACAGAATTTAGATGACAGAATTTAGAACAGTTATTCTGTTCATATCACACTATTGATCTAGGGTTTTAATTTAAAGAAAGAATAAACAAATCCAACAGAGTTTTGTCAAGTGACTCCTAAATAATGTAAAAATGAAAAAATTATTAATAACCAGGTGACTCATTACTAAATGCTTGAACAGGCATTTACTAGTTCTTGTATTCAGAGTGATGCTGGGTCTTAGGCATAAAAGCAAAAATTTCTGCGTGAGCCAGCTTTCATTAGAAGACAGAATGCAGTTTACGGTCTGAGCAAACCTGCCTTATGAAGTAACAGCTCCATCTTTTCAGAGAGCAGCGTGGTCAACACGTCTCTACCAAAGACTCAGTAGAACCTTACTGGGCATTACTAAGGCAACTCATAGAAGACTTCTGTGTAAGATAAAATAAGACAGAGGCATCTAGGAAAGATGAAATTCCAGTCTCAGCATTTTGATTCAAAGTGCTTTTGAAACATAGTGATACAGCCGGGAATGGAAAAGAGTAGTCCTCCTTTCCACACAGCTGTCTTAAAGCATTGATTTCAGCAGCAATTCCTGTTTGTAAACACCATGGTAAATCTTCACTGTCTCCATTCAACAGAATTGAACTTATTTCCCTAGGGATACTTTTCATTTTACTTTGCAGATACGGCCCTTTGGGCAGCCCAAATGTAAGATTCAGTGCTAGCAAATTTCTCATATTTTCTTTATGAGATCGCATGAGGCAAAGCAGCCTTCTGGGACCAGACTTGAATCCCGTCTAAGACAGGTGCCCACTTCAACTTGGTCAGCAAGAACTAAGACTTGGGATCAGGAGGAATAGGAGAGAAGGGTCCCACCTCCTGCATTTCCAAATGTTTCCCTTATTCACCTTTCCTCAAGACATGGTGGGTCTTGCGACTAGCACTCCTGCTCACCTGCTTCCATGATTCAGTACCTACATTGACAAAGCCTGGTATCTGCAGGTTGCTTCTTTGTAGATACAGGCCTTTACTTCTGATCTGCACTTTGAAAAAAAAAAAAATCTGTAACAAATTATAAAGAAATCCTTCAAAACAATTAAAGCATAAGACAAGAGAAAGAAGTTTACCCCCTTAAAACAAAAAAATCTTACGGAATGCAGAAGTGAAAAAAAATCATCAACAAAAAGTGCATAAACAGTGTTCCTGGACAGTGAAAAACTGACTGCATTTCCAGTGACTTTATAGGTTCTTGGCTGATTTAAACAACGATTTGAAACTGGAAAATAATTTAGGAAAGTTTGAAACTTTCACAAGAAAATATTTTGAGTTTTTATTCTAAAATCTCGTGTTGCTAGATTTACTCACATTCAAATCTTACGAAGATGTTAAAAACAAAACTTCAGTTCTGAAGAAGATAGTGAATTAATATGTAATCCACAAAAAGTGATCTCTAAGTTCTTATTTTGGAAAGAAAAAAAAAGTAGAGAATTACCATGAGTTAACCAGAAGTTATACTCTTAGTCTGGATTTTTAGTTGTCATTACTGAACCATGATATCTGTTACGTTTACCTCAGCTCATAGCCATTACAAATGCCTTCATTTAAATTTATATAGGCTGATCTAGATTACATATAGAGGCTGAATAATTTAGTAAGACATATTATTATTATTATTTTAGATTTACATCTAACATTACCCTCTATACTACAAGTAAAGACAAATATTATCTATATCATTTTAGATGTAGATCTAAGATAAGCTTCCTGGGAAGCACAAAGTTGTTCCAGATTATCACCAAATGCAGGGGGGTGGGGGG
>Ga0065711_1000913_pt1 | contig 52138 bp, 31 predicted proteins | sample Hoacrofraction12_FD_59098 | JGI IMG/M metagenome (GOLD analysis project Ga0065711, IMG submission 59098) | Hoatzin crop microbial communities from Cojedes, Venezuela - Epithelial fraction 12 v2 (version 2) | ecosystem: Host-associated > Birds > Digestive system > Esophagus > Crop | place... | reverse complement strand
CAAAAAAAAAAAAAAAGGCATTCTTCAGAGGCAGATAAATATTTCTGATCAGTGGATGGGTGAAAAATTTATTGTGTTTTTATTCCTGGAACAGCTTGACAAGAAGCATATGATGACAAGCCAGCTGCTCTCTCATATGCCTAACACATTTTAGATTTTCCTTTCCACCCTCATGGATATATTAGAAATAGTTTCATCATAAAGTTAGTAACACAGCAACTTATATTAGCTTCCCACAGCATTATTGGACTAGCTTTTCTTGATATTTCCCACTGCTGTCATGGATCTGACTCCTTTCAGAAGTTCATGCTGGGAAATCATCTCAGTGATATGGCTTGATTTAATTTTCGTGTTTAAAATGTCAGAAATTAATTGTTTTAATGTGATAGATTGTTTTCTCTTAGTATATCAAATCTATTAGGGTTATACAGTGTTAGTGAATGGTTAATGGCAGCGCACTGGTGGAAATAAAGCCTAAAACTATGTTCCCCCCCACGTATTATCCTTTCCATTTGTGTGTGTCAGAACAACAGTAGTTAGCAGAACCACTGTCTCTAGGATAAGTAAAATGCAGGTTTTTCCGTATTAGTTGTCTGCTGCATTGCTGTGCATAGTGGTATGAACGTTCCTCTTGTGGTGAACCACTTAACTTTCAAAATATTCTGTGCAGCCGAAAAGTGACCTAATTGCTTAAAATTAAAGTAACGTTAGTCTTGTAATGCAGCTGAATCGTGGCAGGGCTTTACATTTTTTATTATAACATTTTAATATGGAACTCACGGTAGAGGACTAATTTTTTTAGTACTTTTAAGTTCATGTTGACAGAACCCTTCTGCCACAGCTGAGAATACATATTTTGCAGTCTTTCTCAGTGTGATTTCTTAAGACTATCAAACTGGCTTCATCCTCTCTTCATACAACAAGAATACAGAAAGAGGTAGTCTAGTCAGTGATGATACTTTCTCTAAAAATGTTTTTTTTGTCATTGGAAGGATTTTGTCAAATATATCAAAGGCTTATAAAGAAAAATTTGGTATTAATAGTGTTTTTATTTTCTTTGACACACCCCACCTGTTATGATCTAATTCTGGCATCAGTTATATCACTGATCTCTGCAAATTAGGTGATAACCTGTTTAGAACACTGCTGCTATAACCATGCTTTTTTATTCTCTCATTTTTAGTTAACTCCTTGTCACTGCAATTCCTAACTCTCAGTGCTCTGTCACAGACAAAATGCTGGTCTGCTTTTAGAGTTAAAAAATGTACAAATATATTCTGTGTTTGTTTTCTGTTTACTGCTTACCATTATCCAAGGTTGTGTTATAACCAAGGTGAACGCTGTGTAAATAGGCAAATTGGATGTCTTCATCTTTTGGTGTCAAGTCTTTCTTTACCCTTCTGTAAAGAGGGCAATGAGACTGAGAATTCTCGCATTCTCAACTGAGAATGCTCAAGACCAGATTTTTAGGGAAATTTAGGTACCCAGTTTGCATTTGAAGTTGAGGAAGCTAGGCAGCTGCAAAATGTTTTAAAACCATAAAATTTATGCATTGTTTTATATTTTCTATGATTTTATCTAAACCAAAGCAAGGGGTTTTCTTAGTATTTTCCCATCAACTGTCTTTTAATGTCAATTTGGCTTAAGAGGTGTAATCTCTTCTTTGAATTTTACTTCTCTCTGTTTGCTAGGCAGCCATTTCATCTCCACTCTATAGTGGACAGAATCCAGCATTACGTTCTTGGATTTCTCTGTTTCTGACAGTTGTATTGCTACATAGCTGAAAGGAAGTCCCTTTGTATTACATGCTGTTTTGAAGTCTCTGGCTGAAAAGCACTTATGTTTGTAGTACCCAGTATGAAAGACCTCTTCAAGACGACGGTAGCTATTGCAAAATCCTTTATACAATAAGTTAATGCAAATAGAGAGAACTTCCTGGGATCTGTGAAACAGCGTTTACTACTTACTGTGTTCCACTCCTGAAATATGTCCTTGAAATATTTTTTCCTTCATTTTTAGCATACATAAAAGGTGGGTGGATACTCCGAAAAGCCTGGAAAATTTACAATAAGTGCTATACGGACATTAATACACTTCAGGAAATATATCAGAAGAAAACAACTCAGGAATCCTTGACTTCTGATGCTGCAAATGATAATCATATTGCTGCAGAAGGTGTAACGGAGGATTCGCTAAACAGACTGAAAGGTGCTGTTAGCTTTGGATATGGACTTTTTCATCTTTGCATATCCATGGTGCCCCCAAACCTGCTCAAAATCATCAACCTGCTGGGTTTTCCTGGAGACCGCCTACAGGGGCTTTCTTCACTGATGTATGCAAGTGAAAGTAAGGACATGAAGGCCCCTTTAGCTACGTGAGTAGCTATATTGAAATGCTTTGGTAGATAACTTAGTACTGAAAGTAAATGGAAAAAAGTCAAAACCGAAAGGTCATGTTGCTTTAAAGGAAACAACAGCAGGTAAAATAAACTTGTAGTTTGTTGTTTAACATGCCATGGTTTAGTAGATTCATCACTTACTAATGTATGAGATCTCTCTGCTGTTAGTTATTTACGTGTATTTGGGGTTTGTGTCGGTATATTTCTGTGTTGTTCAGTATCTGCTATTCTAATGTCTAGTAATTTATATGCCAGCAGACTAAATAAAAGCACCCCCTGAAGGCTGAGTAAATTTACCCAAGTTATATTCTCTGCTATGGAGAGCATACTATTTTGTAGGAGTCGTTGTCTCACTTGGGTATTTATCCATACTATTAGCCAAAGATCTTTTCCAGTTTATTTTTATTTCTAGTATCTGAGTAGAATAGGATGTTCCCTTATAGTCTTTTTAGAGGAGTATTTTCCATGTACTTTTTTTCCCAAGCCTTCATACCGCATGCAGGTCTTTTTACCAGGTGAAGGGTTAGCCGGACTTAATTTAAACTGCCCTCATAAATGGGTTTGTTATTCCATTATCGCCAAATTAATCCTTTTATTACTGGGCCTACTGCAGGTACCATCAGATGTCACTTTTGAAACATTGACAGCAGAACTGAAGTTTCTTCTGCTTGAGAAGAATTGGATTTCTGATTGGTTAAGAAAGCTTAAAATTAAATGTTCCTGTTGATTTGTTCTTTCTGCTTTCTGGGGAAGAAAAATGGTATTTTTGAGGGTGTTTCCTTCTTCAGATGGTCTTGGAAGTCTTTGTGCTCTGCCCTTGTTTCCAGGAGCGATGCAGGTCATGTAGATGTCTGCCCTTCTGAACAGTGGATGTATTTCTGTTTAACATTGATTTCAAGTGTGTTGTCTGATGTGTGTTTAGTTTTGTTTATGGGGTGTTGGGGATTTTTTTTCCTTCTAATGATCGATTGGTTTTTATTTTTTTAAATAGTTGTAAAGGCTGAACTGCTTTGATGCTGTGAGCTCACCTGTTACTTTACCTTTGGGTAGTGTGCACTGAATTGTATGTTCAGGTGCAGTTTAGGAGTACATACATTGATGTATGGCAATAGTATCGTGTGTTTTAAAGCCAGGTTGTATAAGAGAAGATTTATATCTGTCTTTCAGAATTGTTAAAAAAATTTCCTGTGTAGAATGTTATCCTTAGATTTCTGTTTGTGAGCTGTAATCCTTTTTACTCTCGTGTTTCTTTTAGATTAGCTCTGTTGTGGTACCACACAGTTGTTCGTCCCTTTTTTGCCCTTGATGGCAGCGATAACAAGGCAGGGTTGAAAGAGGCAAAAGAAATTCTCGCAAAAAAAGAATCTGCGTATCCAAATTCCTCTCTGTTCATGTTCTTCAAAGGAAGGATACAGCGATTAGAGGTACTGCAGGTTTTCTTCCTTTTTGACTGATTTCTTCCCCTCACCCTTTCTTCTTTTATGATTTTCTGATGTGAGCTGTGCAAGCTTCAGCAGATTGTGACTAAAGATATAGAGATATGAAAAGATAAGTAAGAAGAAAGGATTAACTCCTTCCTAGTTCCAAGTTCATGTGCCAAACCTGCTTTTCCACTACTTCTGTCTGAATTAATGGCACGTTGAAATTCTTTTTCAGCTACTCGATATATTTGTAGCTCTGTGCTAAAAGGAAGTGCTTTTAGTCACTCATGAGTTTCTTGTGGTATAAATAGCTATTTTAGTTTTGCTTGACAAGCTAAATCTGAGTATTATCTGCTGAGTACATGGCATTTACTTCCCCTTTTCATTTTATGCATATACAGCTGATTCTTTGCAATAATTTCCCTCAAATAACTGCTTTTGCTTTTAAGAGGTCAAACCAGGATGTTTTCTGTTGTTAAGGGTGTATTTACTGAAAATACGTTTGAGAATGCGGTTGCAGAGTGTTACTTAAACACTGCAGCAGCCTCGCGGCTTTTGGCTGAGTTACTCTTTAAGAATCTATGATAATACAGGACGGTGATGGGTACTTCAAACTACTCAACTCCTAGCTGCTGCTCTTATCAGACTGGAATATTAAGAGCAGAGCAATTACATGAACAAGAAAACCCACCACAAAAGCACAAAACCAGAATGTTCAAACCCTTCATCTCAACATCATAGTTACAAGAGCTAATCCAGATCTTAATATGGATGGTCATTATTTGCTAGGGTATCTGAGAGTTAATTTAATATTTTGAGGGAGGTAGCAACAGTAGCAGAGTGGGGGGGGGGGCGCGTTTCTGTGGCCTGGCAGATTTTGCAGGCATATTCTTGCATGGGGTTTGAATATTGTTTTTCTTTTTTTTGTCGTCTTTCTAAAAGCAAAAGTACGTTTTAAGAATTACACTGTTGCAGGCAATCTGTCAGTCTTTGGGAAGTATTGCTGTTTTCCAGGTGGGAAAGATTTTACTGGTCTTTGTTCAGTTATATGCTTATTCCATTCTTGTGGTAAAAATCAAATTTGTTACGAATAGTTACCAAATGAGCGTAAGTGCAGTTAGAAATGTAAATATGTTGATGGTCAGAGTATGACTTGGTATTTGGAACTCTTTTTTTCATGTTTAGTGTCATGAGGAATACAATTCAACCCTTACACAATTGTTCTGACTTTCAGGGCAAGCTAGGGCAAAATTATGAACTTAGTTGTCGGTAGACGGAGTATATGTTTCTGTGTGTAAATACAGGAGATAGGTTTGGAATGACTGTCAGTTTTGTGTAGACAGTCCCTTTCTGGAGTACTGTTGTGTTTCAGAGTTCTTTACCTGCTATCTTAGAGTATTTGTGCATTAAATAATGCTGTATATAGATGCTGAAGATTAGCTCCAAGTGAAATAGTTTGTGCCAGAGACAGCATGGCCATGTTAGTAAAGTTAGTTAGCTGAGGCAGGCAGAATGCTATGTAGCCATACCTTTAGTCAGCAGAAAGTTAATTGGTTGCTAATAGGAGTTAAATGACCCTTTACTATTCACATATTTGTTTGCATGAGGGCTTTTCTGTTCAGGAGCCACTCTTTTTTTCCTTTGTTCTGAGTGGTACTGTATCATTGAGGCTTTGCTATGTCTAAATGTTTTGGTTAAATGTCTCAAGATGTTCTGTAGACTCTTAAGAATTTGCAAGCTTAATTTGCTTAAATGTTGTTGACATAATCGTGAAGGCAGATGTGTGACTGGTGTCAATGGCATGGGGAGCTGCACTGGATTTCTGCACAATAGACTTTTAGTTACACAGGTCCCAAATCCAGGCATTGGTTTTACCGTACGTTCTGAACCAGAAGTGCACATATACTCTGAGATTATGAACTAATACACTGAGTAGTAATTTCCAACTCATCTCTGAGGGTGCTGAGTGGACCTACTGCAAAACCTATGAAGTACTTATATGGCCTTCCTTGAAACTGTGAATATATAGGTAGGTTTAAATTCTTAAAATGCTTATATGGCCTTCCTTGAAACTGTTAATACATAGGTAGGTTTAAATTCTTTCTGCCAGGCGTGGGAATATTATTTTGAGACGGCTTACTGAAATAGGTAAATCTCTGCTTTACCCTGTAAGTGCTTAGAGTATACCTGAAGCTGAAGCTTGTATAGTTTATAGTCTTTAACATGTGTCACCTTTTAACAGTTCTGTGATAAAATTTAATTGAAGACAGATGAAAAGCAGCTTATATGTTGTTATGCAGAAGAGCTTGTGTGTTCTGCAAATAAGAATCAGTAATGGTCATTGTAGGCTTTGTATTAGAGCCTACTAGCACTCCACCCGTCAGATTTTTTTATAGCCTTTGGTCCTACAAGCACATACATTTTGTGTAACTTTCAGCTGATGATTCAGCTTCTGTTAGCAAGTATCTGTGTGTGTCTCTGTGCTAACATATGTATGCGCACCTGTATATGTGTATGTGTGTATTTTTTATTTTCTATGGAAAAAAAGAAACAGTAAGGAGCACAGTTCAGTCATGGGCACCTGGAGGCAGGGAAACTGATCTAAAGGCAGAAGCAGTAGCACAAGACTGGACAGTGAGACACAAATGTAACAAAAGAGAAAATTTCTGAGGAAGGCAGTCAAGGAGGAAGGAAGATGTCACACTGATGTCTATGAAAGACAAATGAAGAGCGTGTGACCATATAATGCTTTGTGCTCCAAGAAGCGTGTTTAAATATTAGTCAATAAAAGCCTTACAGACTTCAGTTTTTAGAGAAGTAGCCTTACGGGTACTATAAACATAGACCAAATAAACTTTCAACATTTTTCCCAGATTCATGTTGTTGAGAAATAAAGTCTGAAAGCACTTGGACTATTGAAATGAATGAGTTGAAGAGGATCATCTGGGAAAGCTGGAATGAAAGTGTACCAGAATGTTAGAGGTTGCACTGGCAGGATGATCAGATCTCGCTTTTTCAAAGAGTAGGTTAACAGACTGTGTATTAAAAGCGGCATTTTCCCTGACTTTTACATAATTCACTTAAGCTGCTTTTATGGACGTAACTACTGCTTTGCTTGACTTGTGATTACATAGTATGTGTTCCAGTCTCACAAGTATTTCTTTGTGAGTGTCTGACTGTTTGTCTTTGAAACTCTTCCCACTGAAGCTGATAGAAAGTGAAGTTTCATGTAAGCTTATGCCACTAAAACCAAGTAATAGTAGTGTTTTATTCTTGTAGCTAATGGATATTTAGAAATGTAATTAGTATAATAGCTGCTGAAACACACTGGTCTGAAATCCAGAGTTTCTGGCTGTACCCTTGGGCCTTTGTTATTACTGTGAAAATAGCAAATGGATGGCAATGTTTTTAAATGTGTTTTGTCTAATATAATTGTGTTAATAAATAATAATTTACTTTTAAAACTGTGACTTGGACAGTGTGGTATTGTGGCCATAGTGAAAGATGGGCATGGTGGTAGCATGGGAGAGGGCAGAGTAAAAGATGGTGTTCCAGATCTTGCATATTTCTGGTTTTTTACCTTGTGATTTTGCTTTCTCTTTTTTTTCCATAATCAGCAACACTTTTTTTCTTAAAATTCTATCTGCTTTTTTAGATAGTAAAAATTGCTCTAAACAGAAATAATTAAATATATTGATAGCTTCATGTAGAGAGGGGTAATGGTATAAAGCAAAAATAGTGTTTGACAAAATTGTGAACGGGGCAAGTTCATTTGACTGGGAACAGATGTGTGTATAGATAAGCAACAAGAAATCTCTGGGACTGGGACAAAAAACTCCAGTTCTGGACTTGATCTGTAGAGTTCCGTTGGTATAGGTGTGTTTCTGAAGGAAAAAATACCAAATACACCAGCTGACGGGCAGAACACCAGTGGTACATTCAGGTGTGCTATGGTGTGTCTGGTGTGCAGGCTGGTGAAAATGTGCAGTGGTACTGAGGCCTTAAACATAGTGCTGACAAGTACTCTTGCTTTTTCAGTTAGTAGACATCTTGGTATCAGTTGTGTCATTCTTATTTAGGTATGGGAGGGTGTGGTGCAGAAAAGTAGACTGAGGGCAACAGTAATAATAAGCATTGAAAAATCTTAAATGAATCTTCTGGAATAAAGCCACAATGATGTCTTAAGTAAAGAAATTTTCAAAGCTTGTGTAATGTCAGGGTTTATTTTCAGGAACTGCGCTGGCTACTCTAGTTACTTGTTGTAGGTACAGAATCCTAGCTTTATTCTGTTTTCATTTTGTGGCATGTCTAGGGAAAAAGGGGGGGGGTGTATGTGTGTGGTGTTAAGGAACAGAAAATACCGGCTTTGAAATTTGCATATAGTGTTCTCCAGGGTAAAATGACCCCTGTTAGACGTTGTTTGCTGTTTTCCCCTTAGTTATGAGCATGACTTCTTAAAGGCTTTACAAATTCATAGTCCTAATGGAGAGTAGAGAGGTCTTGGGAGAGGAAAAGTGTCCTGAGACTTCAGAATAACTCTGTGGGGAAACGTTTGTCGGCTCGGGAAGCTCTGTAGATGCTTAGTTGGTGGGCTGGGGCATTTTTGGTTTTAATCTGAAGTCAAGCAATGAAAGATGATAATTCTTACATTAGCTTTAATAATGCTCTTTATGGTTATGTGGTTCTGTATGTTACACGTTTTATGGATTAATCTTTTTTTTGTCTTTGTATTATGTCCAAGAGAGGCAGGAGTGATGCCTGTTGAAGGAATTACAAGTGTATATGTATTTTTTTAAATCTCAAGAACATCAGCTTCAAGTGTCAGCAATGCGTTATACTTTCAGACTTTTGGGACTTTATAATTATTTCTGTTTATTCTCTGAAACAGTAAACGGGTAATAATTAATTTATTTTAAGAATTAAACCTAAGAGTACAAATTCATATTCCAGCATGTTGTCACAATGCCTGGAGGTGACTGAAACTTTAATTATTAAGGAATGTCTCTGAAACATACTTACTGAGCTTGATGCTTAAGGAAAACTTAGGCAGATGTCAAAACACTTGAGAGATCTAGACAGAGAAATGGATTATAGAAGATTGAATATTCATCTATCTGGACTTGTATATTACTAGGTGGTCAGTGTTTCATGTGCTGCCCCAGGCTGTTGTATGGCATTGCAGACAATGATGTAATTGCCATAAGTCATTGTGTGTAATAACATGCCTCACAAAGAAGTGATTTACATTTTAAAATGTTTGGGGTTTTTAGGTTTTTAGAAGCAAAGTATCTTCACAGAGGACTAAATATTTAGATTTCTTTTTTTTTTTTTTTTTTGGCATTTTCCTCATAAGCATTCAAAGCATGGATTTACTGAACTTCAAAACTTCTTGGCACAAAGATGCCAACATTATTTTATTTTTTTCTGTAAGACTGGGCTTGTAACACTTATTTTCCAGGAAGTAATGTTGGAGTGATGCAGCATCACTGAAATAATATGTAGTGGAGAGAATGTGCTGCTACAAAAGTAAACAAGATTTGCCTAGGCTCCCTGGTAACTTTGATGGCAGATATAACTCACCTCTCTTTCTGTGTAGTATATTCCTCTGTCATGCCAACAAGCGTCTTAGTGTAATCACTGTTTTATTTTCAAAGTGTACAGTGTTTGTATTGCTACAGCTGTGGATCTCTTTGCTGGCAGTTGTGCTATCTTAATGCAATATATATGATTTATAGTTAAATTGTTCCTTAGCAACTAAAACAGTTTTCCCTGATAGACAAAGAACATCTAATAAAATCACTTCAGAGCTCTGTGTGTGCTTTTGGCCTTAAGATACAACGCTGTAGAATTTTGCAGGAATTTTTGAATTCAGTTATGCTTGCGTAGATGACAGGTTTGCTTTTCCGAGGGTTTCTTTCACTTATGTGCTTAACCAGCAGAGAGTGGCTTAAAGATTCTTCTGTTGTATAAATTATTTTAATTGTATGTGAGAATAAGCGTAGGAATGATATTAAAGCAGATATAGGCCATATTGGTGTATATAGTGTGTCTGTGTATAAAACTAATTAAATGTTGTTTTGCATCCCCCCCTTATGATCGTTGTTAGAGAGAAGTCCCATACTAGACTGGGAAATAAGGTAGCGAAAAGAACTATCTGTCATTCTAGTTGTTATAAAACTGTCAGTCTCTTTTTGCTAAGCTGTTGGTAACAAATGATTTTATCAAAATTTCTTTTGAGCTTCTTACATGTTATGCAGCATTTATGGATTTTCTATTAATTATTGCTTAAAGTGGTTACTGAGGGACTTTTAAAGGTGGAATGACTAGTAAGAGTAGAAATGAGATTATTCAAAAGTTTACTGCACAAAACCAATGAATTGCAGACTTAATAGCAAATAGGAGGAATACAGCCACTGATTTTTAAGGTTGAGAGATGATCTGAACTGGCTGGAAGTTATTGGTGATCCTTATTACAGTATTAAACTCCTCTACTATCCCCCTCCCCCCTTTTTTTAACTCTATAGTGTTGTACATTTCTCTTTTTGTATAACTTCTAGAGTGCAAGTTCCTTTCTGTATGTTTTAATTTTTGCAGTTGCGTGTGGTAGAACTTGCAAGCACACACTTTGCTTTCCTGTCTAAAGTTGCATTTAAATATAAATCTGGGTTGCTTTGTATTAGTCATTCTTAATTCCTTTCTCTCTTGTAATTTGGTTTTTTTTTGGTATTATGTTACATGTCATGAAGATGAAATATATGGAGAAGTCTGTTCACTATGGGACCTCTTTAAGATGCTCGTTTATCAATGTAAAGAAAGGCTTTTGTCATAATTTGCCCATACTTCCATTCAAAAGTGATCAGGTCGAGAGAGCTGGGAGGAGGGAAGCTGGCCAAAGGAATTGCAATGTGGAGCTCGTATGTTGAATTAATATTAGCCCTTCTTCAAACTGTTAGCTCTATGGTGGTTTTTAGCTCATTTAAAATATTCTAGAGTCAGAAATGAATTTTGAGGTTTTCCTCTCAATGGGATGTTGTTCCTCTTTCATCTAATCAAACCAGAGGCTGCAATGTGTAATACACCTCAATTTTTTTTTAACCATATAGTTATTTTTAAATACCTGTTAACAGAAATCTGAATGTTTTCTATATCAAAATGAAATTATCTGACAAATACTGAATTTCAGACATCTGATTTTTTTTTTTTCTTCTTTCACTTTTGTTAGTGTCAAATCAATAGTGCCTTGACCTCATTTCATACTGCTTTGGAACTTGCAACAGACCAAAGGGAGATTCAACATGTCTGCTTATATGAAATAGGTAAGTTGGGTATGTTTATACTATAAATAGCTCATTTTCAAGTTTAGACTAGCAACTTCAATAAACAAACTGGATTATTTTTATTAGGATTTTCAAAAAGGCTTTAGAATCCTGGGCTTTGTCTTGGATGGCTTGTGGTAATAATCCTGTCTTCTTGTTTGGGCAAGTAGACTTCAACAATTTTTCATAATTTTAAAATTTCCTGCAAATACAAGGTGATGCAAAATCAGACAGTAGACTATAGAATCACAGGCAAACACCACAGAGTATTATTTAAAGTGAGAAATTAATTTGTCTGACTTGTCTGTGGAATTACCATTTCTGTGCCAAAAATGAATCAGTCTAGTGAAGCTTCACAGTTTGCAGCACCTGTATTTCATGTTCATTTCCTTCTATCAATAGCAATATATGCTATATGTTCTGAATTTGCATAGAGGTCTTTAAAGCAGGGAAGATATGTTGCTTCAGGCTTTAAATGTGTCTTGTTAAGGGATCTTCTCATAGTGGGGATGAATAAGGGAGCAAGTAGTAGCGTTGTAAGTTTCAGCATCCTCCAAAATATAGTATTTAAATTGAAAAAAAGAGCACTTATGTGTGTGTAGAGATTTGTTGTTGCTCTGCAGTGGATTTGTTGTTTTGTATGGAATCTTACAATTCAACATTTCCCAGTAAATTTAAACTAGGCTTTAAATGTATGTCATTGATTTGTTTTGTTTTTAACTTTTCCAGTTACTGGTATAATTGTTAAACTAGCTCCAGCTCTTATAAGAGACTGTGTGTTTCAGGAATGTTGACACCAAATTTGGGTTACTGAGCTTTCTCTGAAGTTAAATTAGTCTGGTTTTTAGGTTGGTGCAGCATGATAGAGATGAATTTCAAAGATGCGTTTGAATCCTTTGAAAGGCTTAAAAATGAGTCCAGGTGGTCCCAGTGCTACTATGCTTACTTAACAGCAGGTGAGTATGTTCAGTGCGTTGGATAAGTGATGAATGAGTGATGTGATAAGGTTTTGGCATTGTTTTGTTTTGGGAAACTTACTGGTGCACGTAGTGCCTTCCACGCTGCCTGCTGCTTATGCAGCTTTATGCCAGGCTTGACTTTATATAATGTACGTTTGCATGCATCCACATGCACGTGCATAAATACTTTCTTTCTCTCTTGCCTTCTAGCTGTAGATACAATTATGATTCTCAGTGTACTGACAGGTCTTATAACAGCCTGTTGCAAAGATTCAACAAATAAATCCTTAGAGGTTGAGTGGTGTTAGTTCCTTTAATGGGTGGGAAAAAGAAATATTGACTTGTTAATGATCATAGAGGGTACCAGGGAGAGTTAGTATTCACATGTGTGTTAAATCCCCAGTCTAGATACTTTCTGGAAATGAGTGTGTTTTTTTTTCCTGTGACTGTACGATAGCTAATCTTAACTTTTCCTGTTTCTTATCCAAGTAGTGTTACACACTTTTGTTTCTGTGTTCTTACAGTGTGTCAGGGAGCTACTGGTGATGTCAATGGTGCTCAGAATGTGTTCAAGGAAGTTCAGAAACTTTTCAAAAGAAAAAACAATCAGATTGAACAATTTTCAGTGAAAAAGGTTTGGTTTAGCATAGGCTAACTTGGTTTGGTACAGTAATTACACTTGGCAATTTTGTTGGATTCTTTACCAGTATTTGTTTGTGAAGGATGTATTTGTTTTCTGCTGTGTTGTTTCTGTAGAATTAGTGGGAAAGATTCAGGTGGAAAAACAATAGTGTCGTGCATTTTAATGACCTAGTAAATGAAATGTGAATTAGCTATTCACTTTACAACTGAAGTAATTATTAAAGATAAAAATACAACTGTAGTTGCTTTGGTAATTTTCCTTGTAGCTTTGCCTTTCTTACTCCTTTTTTATCTTGTCTTGTTTGTCAAAGTCTTAGTTCTTTTTGAAAGCTAGGAGTTGTCTAGGAAATATCTCCCAATGGATGATCTTGCAGATGTTACCGTTTCCGCATCCAGTCAGTATGTGCTTGGGATTGTGAAATACAATAAAAAAAATCAGGCTGCATACAAGGAAACTTTAATTTTGATCAATATGTAAGCCCTTAAATGAATTGGAAGATTTTACTTTTTAGTCTTAAACTCTTTAAGCTAAGTTACCACAGACTATATTTTCATAAAATTGTTGGATGTTTGCATGAAATAGTTAGAATTACTGTTTGTGATATATTGTTTGTAAATATTATGTTCCCTATAAAAGGACAGATGACAGACCTCCCTTCACTCTTTTCCCCTCTTTGCAGGCAGATAGATTTAGAAAACAAATGCCGACCAAAGAGCTCTGTGTCCTGGCATCCATTGAAGTATTGTACTTATGGAAAGCCCTTCCAAACTGTTCCCTCTCGAACTTACAGCATATGAGCCAAGGTATAATATGATTCCTTGATTTATTTATTTATTTATTTACTTTTTTAAGAGGTGTGCAGTTTTCTTCTGTTGTGTGGAGTAGCTGATTGTAGTAGCATGAAAATTTAAACCTGTGCGCATGTGTCACAACAAAACAGTCTGAGTAACAAAAGAATAATGACCCATTAAGATTTAGCTTAGTGCTTCATTTTTATGATTTTTATAGGTTTTTGGGAGAAGTTTAACTGCCTGCTGCATATAGCTGTGTTTTAATCAGTTGTGTTTGCCCATTGTTTAAAATGAAACAGTAGCGTGATAGTCTTGTTCAGTCACTAAGCAAAATTTAACTCATTTAAACCGAGCTACAAAATAAAAAAATCAAACTACCACTTTGTTTCTGCATTTCAGTTTTCTTCTAAGAGGAAATATGTACCTTGTAAGGTCATCTATGACATAAGCGTTCTATTTATCTTGGCTGCTGGGACCATTGTAGTGGTGAAAGGAGCATTTTATGGTTGCATCTGTTTTAGTCTCCAGATGTCTTTGGGTGTTTGTCACATGAAGCTTATGGTAGCAATGTTTATCATGAAGTTTTCAGTACTCCTCCCTCCTTCCAGTGAATGACCTAGTTTGCATTCTGCAGACAGTTTCAAATTATTACCTGCTCATTTAGAAAATAAAACAAAAAATGTCTGCCACCATCATACTTCCTTTTTTCTGTAATTGTGAAATTTTGGTGGTTGTACATGATTTTTGTGTTAAGCTAGAAAATTACCAGTCTGTAACTCGTGAGTCAGGACTATTTGTGGGGTTTTGTTCTATTTTTAGTTTAAGTTAACTTGACCATTTAAATTGCATGATAGCTGAGGGTTACATTCAGATTCCTAGTTTTCTAGTCCCAAAGATAATGGTGAAGGCTTTAAAATTAGGTTTACTTATGTAAAAATAAATCTCAGGATATTTTTGTCTGTCATTTGCCTTCAAAACAGTCACCTCTGGAGGTTGTAAGGAGTATGTACTTCTCTCCCACGCACTCAGAAGCAGTGTGGATTTTCCTTACATAAACTTCTAGCCAGTGGTTCACGTCTTGATGTGAAATAGCAGTGTAGGTTAAAATTCAGAGGCGTGCTTCTTGTAAGTATGACACTGACGGGTGTGTCTGCATCAGCAACCCGTGGTTGAAGATTTCTGCACAAGGAGAGTGTCACTGCTGCACCTTATGTCTGTCTCAAGAATGATGAGACGATAGGGGATTTTTTTTTTTTTTTAAGTTCTCTTCCTTTTCCCTTGAACAATTGCAGTGTAATTTGCTGGGGTGAGTTTCCAGGCTTTTCCTCGGGGCTAGAAGTTGACTTAAAAATAAAGGAATTAATATCCACATGTATATTTAAGTAAAATGCCAAGTAACTTGAGACTTGCAATACAAGCGACAGTTGACAGCCTTGTGTATTGTGTAATGTCCAAATACTTCATGCAGCCAACTCTTAGTTATTCATAGGTGGCTTATTGGTGTTGTGGATTAACTGTGTTGTGAATGCAGAGTTAGTCAAGACCTGGCAGGGTTTATGAGATGAGGCAGAATGTGAAGTTAAAGGAGCTCTGCTGCTCCAGGCACAGCAGATCAGCTCCTGCTGAAGGGATGAAAAGCCCTGCAGGCCCCCCTGCACCCCAGCCTTTGTGGAGGCGACGGTGCAGACAAGTGCAAAGGGCTCCTCATGGAACTAGCCTTGATTTAACAGAGCTGGCGCTAATTAAGCTTGATCAAAATGGAGCCTGATTCATCTAGAGATGGCCAAGCGCATCATGATTCTGTTCTTCTTGGAAGCAGAGCACTACTCAGCTGAGGCACAGTCTGTCCCTGGACCAGCTAAGGTCTGGCAAATAAGCCTTATTCTCTTGTCAGCATTGAGAAATGTGATGCCAAAATACCCTAGTCTGCGTTTCTAAGTCCAGTACAGAGTTTTGTGTGTCTGTTGCTTGGCTTCAGTTCAGAACAGAACAGCCTTGTCTGAACTGCTTGCCCTGTGCACCTTGTAACTTGGACTATGTATTTTTCTGTCAGTATCTGCGACAAACCAGTTTCCCACAACACCAGAAGGAGGTGATTGTTTCTTCACTTTACCTTTTAGTGCATATTTCAATGACCAGTAGAGAAATGGATTCCCTTCCTGTAAGAAAGGAACGCATCAGCTGACTTTGACTTCAGCGCATTCATTCCTGTTAGGAATTGTTCTTATGAGAGACAGATTGCTTGATGAGTTTCATACAAAATGGTTGTATTTAAAAGAAACCAAATTACCTTGACTTATATTAATGTTACTAGCATCTCCTTTTTCCGGTTAAATTTAATCATCAGTTTAAAAGTCACTGTAGACCACAATTCTTGTCTAAAGAAGGATTTCAATCCGTATTGTTTGTTCACTGGAATCTTTTCATTCAGCTTGTCAGGATGTTGATGATTCGTCGGCTGTTGGTTTGAGGAATTTGCTTCTTGGTGCCATACACAAATGCTTAGGAAATTCAGAAGATGCTGTTCAGGTGAGTTGTTAAACAATAACTTACACCATTAATCCTATTTTTATGAGCTAATCTGTTAAACAGTGAGCATTGTTGAGTGTGTTAAACAAGCCATTAGTTTTCAGTGCTATTGATCATTCTGTTTTGTGAATTCCAACAGAGTATATCAGGTTCTTTTCAAATCTTCTGTTTAGTATGCCTTCGTTATAGTCTGTGTTGTAAAAGTAATTGGCTATGTTGAATGAACATGGTATCTAGAGTGCCTTGTTAGGAGCAAGAGTTATGGGGAAGCTGGGAAGAAGAATGGAAAAGTTCTTGACTCTGCTGTATTTCCTTTGTCCAACAAAGAAAATTCAACTTTAAAAAAAAACAACTTGGAGACTGACCTTTCAAAAGCATGGGTTTGTTGCTTCTCCTCCAGACCTGTTAGACACTGAGAGGTTTGCTTATTAGCACATACCAAAGAATAGTTTTGCCACCGCTCCAGGCTTTGATCTGTAGGCACAACTTTTTCTTTCCCCTCTGCCACCCCCCCGGAATGCAGTGCGCATAGGAAACAAGGGAGCCAATGCTGGCGTTAATTTTTTTTTTTTTTTTTCAGCTTCTCTCAGGGATATCTTAAGCAATTTGGGTACTTCATCTCTGATGTTAAAGTTCCTTGTTAGATCTAGTATTTTTTCAATAGGAAGTTGGAAAACTCTTGAAACAGTCAATATACTGCTTGGTAAAAATCCAAATAAAGAGTTTTGCTGTGATACAGTAGTGACAGTGAAAACCTCTGGGTCCTTGCTTAAAGAATCTTTACCGTTAGAAACTTTTTGTTTTCTCGTTTTAGCTTTGGGCTAATTTCTAGCGCTTAATGTTGAATGGTACTTCTGGATTTTTTTAATGTATCAGACAGTCAATTTCAGTGTATTACTGTAATTTTTTTGTTTTCTTTAATTGTTGTAGTTCTTTCAGCGGGCTGCTAAAGATGAACTGTGTCGTCAAAACAACTTATACGTCCAGCCATACGCTTGCTATGAACTTGGCTGTCTTCTGTTAGACAACCCAGAGGTAATAGCATAACCTGTTTTTAAATGCCTAAAATTAGGATGGGGAGTCAACATAGCCCTATACAAACAATTAAACAAAGTTTATAGGTGATAATGTATGTCAAGTTTTAAAATCTGTTTTATGTCTACTGTAGAGAAATGCATTACTTTGATTTTCTTCAAACCAAGAAATGCAATGTGTTTTAGATAACTTCGTCGTAATTTTTCAGTATCAGGAGCTATAAGGACGTTCTGAGGAGCTTAGTTATCTGTTGGTAACACTGCAATGACTTGTTTTGTCGTTACTGGGTTTTATTTTTACATAAAACACGGAGCCTGAGACTCTCTGGGATTCTTCAGGGCTGCTGTTACGTTCCTGAACCATTAGTGGTGTATTTCTCTAGCAGTAAAATGAAGATGTCTGCAAACCTACAGCAAGCAGTAAAGCAAGAATTTTGAGGATTGTCGCACCACCTTGTTCTGATTATTATTCAGTACTTCACTCCAAAAAGCACCACATAGACCTCACTTTTCAGCTCTCTGATCATGCAACGATGCCCATTTTTTCGTACGTGCCTTGCAGAAACAGTATATAGAGGGTACTGGTCAACGGCTCAGTGTTCTAGATGGAGATTGCTGACAAGTGGTGTCCCTCAGGAGTCCATACTGGGACCAGTATTGTGTAATATCTTCATCAATGACATAGCGGGATCAAGTGCACCCTCGGCAAGTCTGCAGACACCACCAAGCTGATTGGTGTGGTTGACACACCAGAAGGACAAGCTGGAGAAGTGGGCCTGTGTGAACCTCAGGAGGTTCAGCAAGGCCAAGTGCAAGGTCCTGCACCTGGGTCGGGGCAACCCCTAGTATCAATACAGGCTGAGGGATGAAGGGATTGAGAACAGCCCTATGGAGAGAAGGACTTGGGAGTACTGGTGGACGAAAAGCTGGACAAGAGCCACCAGTGTGCACTCACAGCCCAGAAGACCAGCCATGTCCTGGGCTGCATCAAAAGCACCGCGGCCAGCAGGTCAAGGGAGGTGATTCTGCCCCTCTACTCTGCTCTGGTGAGACCCTACCTGGAGTCCTGCACCCAGCTCTGGCGCCCTCAGCACAGGAAGGATGTGGACCTGTTGGAGTGGGTCCAGAGGAGGGTGACAAAGATGATCAGAGGGCTGGAGCACCTCTCCTGTGAGGACAGGCTGAGAGAGCTGGGGCTGTTCAGCCTGGAGAAGAGAAGGCTCCAGGGATTGCTGATTGTGGCCTTTCAGTACTTAAAAGAGGCTTATAAGAAAGGTGGGAACAAACTTTTTAGCAGTGCCTGTAGTGACAGGACAAGGTGTAATATTTTTAAACTAAAAGAGATTTGGACTAGATAGAAGGAAGAAGTTTTTCGTAGTGAGGGTGGTGAAACGTTGGCACAGGGTGCCCAGAGAGGTGGTCGATGCCCCATCCCTGGAAACATTCAAGGCCAGGTTGGACGGGACTCTGAGCAGCCTGGTCTAGTGGAAGATGTCCCTATTAATTGCGGGGGGGTTGGACTAGATGGCCTTTAAAGGTCCCTTCCAGACGAAACTATTGTATGATGTGTAAATACTGGGGTATGGAAATACTTCTGTCTCCCCTGAAGACACAGAGACCTCTCTCCCCATTTGCTTGCCTTAGTGTTCCTGCTGCTGGTGACAGCAGAGGCCTGGCAAGAATGCCTTGGGTGGGCAGGGATTTGTTTGTCTGCAGGTGGCATTTAGTGTGGTGAATGTCTAGGATCCTTTTCTTACATTTTTAATTTGCTGTTGGATGCTGTTCAGAGAGTACCTGTAGTTATCCTCTCCAGGTAGAATTTGGTGCCTTCCTAAAATAGCTCCCATGTTCTTGTATCATACCTATATTTGGAACCATATGGTGTTTGTCAAAAGTCCTTTTACTTCGGGATTATTTCTCCCCACTCTTAGGACTGCTAACTTCCGAATCTCACGTATCAGTGCATCTTGGAAGCTTAGCTGTACTGAGGGCACTCGTACTATTCCATTGCAGGGCATGTAGAAGTAAAGTTATTTCAGTCATTTAGATTCTGTTAAAGCTGAATGTGTTGGCATTTGGGCTTTCACCCTGAGCAGTGAGGTTTTTGTTGTTCAGGATGAAGAGAAAAATAATCCACCTGGCTTTCAGACTGTCCAAACGGCTTGGTGGTTGATACATTTGATCATTCGGGTCTTTGCATATACCCTGCCTCCTAGGGAGCCAGGAGAATCATAAACTAGGGCAATTTTGCCACCACTCTTGGTATTGTTTCCCTCCTCAGACATGTAACACTGCTGCTTGGAGTTTATGCCACTTTACATAGTGCTTCCTGAATTGGATTGCAAGTTAGGGAAGCGGTTACAGGGTAATGAGTTTAACCCCCAAGTCATTGTATGTGGTGTATAAAGTAGTTGAGCTGACAGTAGCTCGTATTCTGAAGATTCTGTTTTCAGTTGCTTTTAATCATGTCGGATTTAATCATCTGAGCTGAACCTTCTCCTTAAAGCGTGAAGGAAAGGAAATCTTTCAGTAAAAATCAAAAGAATTTTCTAATTTTGTCCTTTGTCATGATAGTAAAGATAATTTGTTCTTTTTTGAAAATCCTGCTGCCCTACAACTTAGAAGTGGGCCTTGAAGCTTGCTAAGGGAGATATGAGTCCAGTAATGTTCCTGCTGCCTTTTTGTTGGGTGTGTGAGGACTGGACAAGCCTCGGCTTGTAGCTGTACTGAGACGCTGTGGTAGCGCTTAGGATGTGGAGGACACGCAGGAAACTCCCTCTTGTTGCACTCAGACAATGAGGAGGTAAATGATGCTTGACTTGATTAAAGTGGGGTGGGGCGGGGAAAAGCAAGAGCTGGAATTAGAGGTGAGTGGATGCTGTGCATAGAAAATTACTTTTGCTCGCCGAAGTGTCATGTGAGAGCTCTATAATGGTTAAGAAAGAGAAGGGAGTAGGATTTTATAAATCCATTTATCTGAGAAGCTGATCGTTTTAAAGACCAGAGCAACAGACGTAGATAGGAATATGCCTTTTAGTATAAAAAGCATGCAGTTATTAAATGTACTTTGCTTTAAAATAACTCATACTTACATGTTTCATTTACCATGTCATCTGAAACATCTTTGTATTTTAAGCTTGGTTCTAATCAAGTTCTTTAAGATTTTAATATGTTTACATCAAGAAGTTTACAGATTTATTTTGTAGCTGTCTTAGACACTGAATGTAATTTAACCCATATAAATGCATATGTTTGGATTCAGATATATTTGAATAAGAAAATGTAATTTTTCTGTCTCTTATCAGGCAGTTGATTAATTATTTGTAAGGCTTATAATAAAAATGTACTGTGATAAGAAATGAAAAATGAGCTTTTGAGTAGTAAACATTAATCTGAAAATACGTATATTTTTCCTTAAGGTTTGAAATTGAGATTTCTGAAACAACTTTTTAATGCTTAAAATCCGTTAACTTGTTTTGTAAATAAATGGCTTAAACTTCTGTTAAGAAACAAAAATTACTCTGCTGATCAGTTAGTCGTTTATCTGTAGCCTCGTGTGTTTCCGTGTGCACTGCTGTAGCTCACCATCAGCAGTAGCAACTTGCATTTAAAGCTGTAATTTCTCCTTTTCTGTAGAAGACTAGAAGTACGTAATACTGCATAGCTTGGGTGCCTCATTAGATCTCTAGTTTCCTAATTCTGAGAGGGTTTTGTCTGCTCAGTACTTTGTTTTTCGAGATAGAAATGCTATTCTGGGCTGATCAGACCATACACTTAAGGTATTTTCTGTAACATTTCCAGTACATTTCTAATACAATGTTTGTCTTTTTGTAGACTGTGCCGAGAGGCAAAACTTTACTTCTCCAAGCCAAGGTAAAAACTAAGACACTTTCAAATTTATCTTTCTGAGATGAGGGCATTTGAGAGGTTGTGGCTTTGGGGGTTTGGGGCAGGGGGAGAGCGCATGTTAAGTGTCAGCATCGCTCACCTATAATCTACAACACTATCATGTAGATATACATTAATGTATGTGATGCACATTTATGTATGTTATATAGATATGTATTTCTAGGTCAGTCATAGCACAGAGCCCTCATTAGTGACCTCTCCTGGAGTGTAAGAACCTTGCTAAGTTTTTCAACTAAGATTTGGGTAAAAAAAGCTTGAAAAGACTCCTTGTCTGTTGCAACTGGTTCCTGCCTTGGGCATGCTGGGATTTCCTAGAGCTTTTGGGCTTGCGGATCTTTCCAGGTGCTGTTCACATACATGGGTTCCAAGCAGTGTGTTGGAAATGGAAGCTTTCTGCTCTGTACCAACTTGGAATTTCTGTAGTTCTGTTGCTTTGGGTAATGCGGGGATATTGCAACACGCAGTCTCCAGTTCACCTGTTTTCTTCGGTCTCATTTGTAACACGACTTCTTAAGCATTAGTAGTAAAATTACCTTCACATCCTAAAATGAAGGAAGCTAATAGTTATATGCTTTTTTTGTTTCCCCCCTCAGGAGGAATTTACTGGCTATGACTTTGAGAACAGATTGCACGTCCGCATACACGCAGCCTTAGCCTCTCTAAGGGAAGTAGTTCCACAGTGACGGACGGGAAGTCTTGTTATCCTTTCCCACAGTTTCTGCACTTTAAGATGAAGCAGAAGAAAAAGCTGTTGGGAAGACCAGCTTTTCTTCTGAAAACCACTTGTGCCAGGGACACTTTCCTAGTATGGTCAGAGTTGGTATGGCTTAGTAAAACATTACAGTTCTAACGAAAAGTAAATCAACCAGGAAGAAGGTTAAGTGACCTTGTGTTTTTAACTCTTCAGTTTTTATTTTATTTAAACCAAGCTGAACACAATTACTTGTAACTCTGTAGGTGAGCCTAAATAAGCACACATGATTTACTTCAACAATATTAGCAGGTGTGATTTTTATCTTTTAAAATAGATCTAGATCTAAAATACACCAAGAGGAGCACTTCTGTTTTGATTGGAATAATACAGTGAAAGTAATTGGTGTAAATGCTGAAATTGGGAATGGGCAGAACACTTTTTTTTCTTCAAGCATTAGCCAATACACAAGAGGAGGAAAACTGTTCACCAACAAAAAGATAATACTGACTTCAGTGGCTTATGTCAGTGACTTCATGATGATTAACTGTGATTTTTAAACCTCGCATCTCCTTCCATTCTTCATTCCTTCCCTCCCAACCCAGCTTATACTTGTGATATAAATTATGCCAGTATTTAGGATCTCTGCTTCTGGTACATTCCAGCTAAATACTTACTTTGTTTAACATGCAATTACAGTATGGGCAGTTTTTACTTCTGCTCTAAATATTCCAAATATTATGTTAAAATACATAGGTCAGATACAGTAATTTTACATATTTTTCATTCAAGCTGCTGAATCTGTATAGCAGTGACCTTTAAAGGTGTTAAAAAGAACCACCAAACAAAAAACCAGACCAAAAATCTACTTTGGTAGTTATATCAATACTACAATATCCTGTGTCTCTATATGGTATTCCAAACCTGTGGCATTAAGAGATTGAAATACCTCAGAGAGATTAAAACTTTTATCATGACCATATAATTTTTAACACTTGGCCATCTGTGTGCTCATCTGTAGCTTTTTTACTTTAGCCTGTAATATGTAGTATCTCCTTATGTTTTATATTCAGTTAATATCATAGTCTAGGAAAGTAAATATTTTTTTAAAGAAACTTACGAATGGAAATCTGACCAGGAAGTTAGTTAAATTCTGTTACTTTGCAAAGCTAAGAAAACCGGATATCCTTGGAAACAGTTATCCAAAAGCCTTATATTTACTTTGGTCAGGTTGCCTTAAGCAGTTCCTTAGCTTACATGTTTTTTTTATTTTCTTACCTTTTTGTAGAATATGTTGCCAAAGTTTTAGACGTTGCCCACACCTAACCTTCATTGATTTGCTTTTGAAGTTGCATCTAAAGCAAGACTGATGTGGAGGAGAAGAGTAATATCCTATTTGGTAGGCCAAATGAAACAGTTGAGACACTTCTATTTCTCTCTAGAAATACACAGTTCCTACTATGAAAGGCATTCCTAGAGCAGTTAAACACTTTTGTTGCAGTTCCTGAAGGAGAGGAGAGACTTTTAAAAAAGCAGTTTTATTTTTCTATGATCTAGGCGTGTTACAGATCGTACACTGGTTTTTTTTAATTAAAATTTAACAGTAATATTGAGTCACAAAAGAGTGTTGAACTTTATTTGGTCAATCCGAATAAGTACTGACTAGAAAACAGTACACTGTGTAGTAGTAACTACTTAGAATTCAAATCATGATTTTAAAAATGGGATTTAATGTACTTGAAATCTTATTTTGTCCTATCTGACTTCTAACGTTTTGCAGTGAGAGAGGCAATCCGTTCTGGGTAAACGGCTAGAAATGGTACAGTTACTGACAAAACTCATTTTAAATACACTGCTTAAATATGATGTGAGACTAGGCTGTTCAGGACACAAAGCACCTGCATGTGATGTGTGTTGGGATATCTAGGGTCTACATGCTTGGAGGTAGCTAGCAAATTGTAGTAAATGTACTATAAGGCCTGTTGTTCGCACCAGGCCAGGAGTGGGTATGGAAAGACACTATATATTCATATAACAGTTTAACTCTGTGCAAATTGCAGCTTTTCTGTGGATTTAGCGAATCATCACTGAAATAGAACTCTGTGTTAATTTTTTTTTCCCTCCCCTCGTAGGAGAATCTCCTACATTGTAAATGTCAAAATTATTTTTTATGTTAGATTGTGCCTGTGATGAGAAAAACTTCAACTGTATTTTGTGTAAACTGATAAGTTTTTATACTTTGGAACTCGGAGGCATGGTCTAATAGCAATAATGGAAGATGCATCTTGCTAGTTAATATGTTAAGACTATCTTTATGGGGTCAGGTATTTTTGTTGATGTTGATGCAGTTTTTATCTCAATATGACTCATTTCAAATAAATAACTATGATTTTTAGGTGTCACAAAGTGGCATATTTATTGTGATGTACTGTAAATGTTGTTAATTTACAGAACTTGCACTTTTATATTTCTGAGTAAAATTAAAAGAAACGTGGACATGAGTTTTGTTCCCTTGCTGCTCAGATTTTGTCTTTTAGTTGGTGGCCTCCTGAACAAGATGATATCAAGTATTGGGAAAACTTCTGGGATGTCAAGTGACTCTGTAACAAAGTTTTCTAGTCAGCAATTACCTCAGCCTTTGTTCTTCCAGTATAAATATAGTCTCCTGGTTTAGAAAGTGAGTTACATGTGTCATGTTGAGATCAACCGTAGAGTGAACAAGCTTTAAGATACGTTTTTAAGCCATCAAATTTACTTGTTATCCATGAAAGAAAGAGAACGACACACAATTGTATTTGTTGTATTCCTACACCTTTGAAAAATGTTTCTAATTTACTCTAAAGCAAGCACTTTAATTTCTTCTCTCTCTGACTTTGAATGCTTGTTTCATATCCTAGTTATGCTTTATTCTGAAATAAAACTCCCCAAATGTTGTATCAAATTGCTCTTCAGTTTACAACAATCTGATTGTCTTTCCAACAACTGATTGCACTGGTGTTTAAAAGTCGCTGTGTAAGCACCTGAAGCTTGAGCCGGCGCTGGGCTGCTGAAGGGCCGCGCGCGGTGTTGCAGGGCTGCTGGTCGAGCCGGTCGCTGGAGCAGAGCCTGGGTAGCCTGTACACAGCACTCGGATTCCCGCTCCAGGCAGCAGTACAAAACACTAACGGTGGTAGCAGCCATGCTCATGAAAAATTACGCAATCGCAAACAAATATCATTAAAGCTAGCGTTAAGAATTAAGTTGATACTTGGCTGTATCTGTTAAGGGCGTTGGGCAGGCAGTGGCATCTGGGCAGGGCAGCTGTCCTTGGCTCCGCAGGCAGCCTGCGGCTCGAATGGTGGGCTCCACTGGACCGGCTTCAGGAGTAACAAGTACAGGTATGTTGGCTGAAATCCGTCATCATGAAGGAGCTGTACAGCAAATTATTTTATATAAATTAAGACTTTAGGAAAAAAAAAGGCAGGACTGGGGAATCGTTTCTCTGCTAATTACAGTTTGAGTAGATGCTTATACAGTATTGTCTTGCATTCTAATGTTTTGAGGTGAGCTAGAAAATATTGATTAACGAAAAATCTGGAAAAGATGACTTGCAGAAGATGGAAATATGGCTAAATCTGGTTCATTTTGTCCAAAGAACAATTAAAGTAACAATTGAAGTACAGTATTCTGTACAGATATTTGGAAAGCATGGGAACCTGCTGTATTTACTCTGAATTATCCATATCTGTATACAATACTCTTAATTTATGCCAAAGCAAATTCTTGTATGAAATCAGCTGGTGTACGGGATGCACTGGAAAAGAGAGAGGTATTTTACGAAAGGCCTACCTTTATCACAGTGCTGCAAATCTGTGTTCTCCCTGAGCTTTGAAACTTGTTCAGCTCTGATCCATTATAAAATTGTGGCATTGTTAATAGATTGCAAAAAGTGATTTCCCTGCCCCTGACAGGTGCATGCTCAAGGTTTCCCTTGATGGAGTTGCACTTCAATATTGTACTGTTTATTACCCCTTCCATCCTTGTAGGGTTTTTTTTGTTGCTGGCATTGCACACATCTCCAGAGTGCTTGCAGAAGGGACCCCATTACAAGCAAATGAGGTGCAGAAGGTTGGTGTGGTGAGCTGCTGTGGAAGGTCAGCACCTGAAGGGATCCAGTCCCCTGACTCTTCTAAGCCCAGAGATGTCCAGCTTTGGTTTCCCAGAGGCGCTTTGGCTGTGTCGGATGCTGTGTTCTTCGCCGTGTCTCGATGTGGGCATTATTAAGAATCTTCAGGTCACCTCTTGGTGTTCTTGTGCGTGAGCAAATCCAAATGAGATGGTAAGAAAGTCAACTTGAGGTGGGCTTTCTAGAGTTCAGCACTAAACTGTTTCTATTTCTCACCACATTTTTTTAATGTAAGCTCAGGCTTCGAAACTGGACCCAGCATAGGTTACCAGGGTAGGTGCATATTACAGCTGCCTACTGCCTTCCTGCTTCTACTCGGAACCTCCTTGTTTAATTACCCAAGATTTTCATGATCTGTATAGTCGCTGTGTTTTAACCAGTGTGTTTTAGCCACGGGGAGTTCCTGTTCAGTTGTCTAACCGTCACCCTTGTTTTTTCATTGCTGCTTTTTCAAAAATGCTGTTTATGTCTTGATGTGACTTCTTCCATGATGATGTTTCACTGGACAATTGGATCGAGTAATCTGTTGAGTTTTGCGAGATTGGCTGGTCCTCAGTCTTTTTCAGTCATTTTTTGGCAAGCTGTGCTTACCTACAGAAGATGCCCAGAAAGGCTCGCAGGTGAAGAGGTTAAAAGAAAAAAGGCTGTTAAGAGTTGAATATTTTGAGGGGGGAGGGAGGAGAGAGAGATTGTTAAACCTGGCTGAGCAGATCCATTTGGGTAACAAACACCTGCCAGTCTGTGACTAAAGGCAGTATGTTTATTGTATTGAAAAAAGATAACTGTGCTGCTGGGACATACGCTTCTCTCCACAGGTGTCATCGTTGCAAAGGCCCTACGAAGAGGAAGGCAAAGAGAGTCTGAGATATGGCTAAAGACATCTTAAATAAAAACAGTGTTTTGTGCCTTTGGTAGGAAAAGCAACAAGGTATTCATGGAGATTTTTGTAGATGAATGCAAACTCTCACTTAGAATTCTACTGGAGTTTCTGGCAGAGAGAAACATAAAGATGGTGCTTGCAAAAAAATGCAAGTCCTCCTCTGGCTATTTAGCTGAAGCTTTGACAAAGATCTAAAGTTTAAAAAAAACCAAAACCAAACCAACACCCCCGCTGACCCCCACCCCCCCCTCCAACCAGTGTGATACATTAGCCTGTTGTAAACTGTCTAACGAAGAATTAAGGAATGAACTGATCCTGCTTTTGGCAGAAGCATAAGGCTTATCTGGGACCTTGATTTACTGAATGTCTGTCCCTTAACTAATTTCTGTCCTGTAAGATTTTTAGCATTGTCTGGAAGCCATTGCTGCTGCAGGTGGGGCAAAGGATGGCAGGGCAAGGTCATCGCCTTCGGCTGGGCAAACTGCTCTTCGGCTGGCAGGCGCTGCGGTTTGCGGCCAAAGGGCAGCCTGTGTTGGTAGGGCAGCCGGTGCACTTTGGGCAACAGATTTGGTCAAGATGGCTTCCAAAAGCGGCATCCAAGTTCCAGCACAGTGAATTAGTTTCCAGATGTATTTTTTCCCTATATGTTGCTCTTAAGTTTCAGACAGACGCACTTTTATGTTAGGGGCTGAATGCTTTTCAAATATTTGAGGAGGTTTATGCTTCTGTTCCGTTAACTCTGGTAATAATTTTTTTCTGTGCTTTATGACATCTGTACTTGAATATCTTTCAAGCTTTTGCTGCGCAGAGCTTTGCATACCTAGAATTTTGAGAGTTGCACATAACTATGTTTCATGCCTTTGTGAAGTCCTGTTGCTTCCATATGTTTTTCCGTACAGAAATCTAGACTCCAGAAACTGTATATTTTCTAGTCCTCATATATAATCTTGAAGTATGTCTTGTTCTTTCCATGGTAAAGCTATTGGTCCTAGTTTTGTAAGTCATAGCATATTCATAGTTAACTTTTTAATATTGTGGTCTGTGTTGTTGCTATCCAGGACTGATGAGCTAGCGTGAGAAGTTTTCTTAATGAGAAATTACTTTCTAAGGATTCTTTTATGGAAGAAGCATTTTGTGGTGAGTTTACCATTAACATACTTGCCAGTGAACTAACTTGAAAGTGATATAATATTCTGTTAGTTTTGAATGAACTATTATGAATATGTTAATTTATTAAGGGAAGCTATTGTAGATGGTCTAACTGCTTTAGCAGCAATAACGCTGGAGTCTTAAATCTTCAGTGCTGCTGGGACTCCCCTCAGGTTTTTGTAGGGATGCAGACCTGCAGGAACGCAAGGGCAGGTAGGTAGGGGATGGTTTTCCAACTTGGATGAAAACTGCTCTGTAGCGTTGTTGGTGAATACAAGTTTTTATCTCGCAGCAGACTCCTGAGCATGGCTTGCCCCCATGATTGTCCTCCCTTTGTGATCCTCAGCAACCCAGTCAGCGGTAACCTTGAAAATATGGCAGTATTACCATCACCTTTTTTTGTCCTTGTTTTGTTGGAAGAGAAAACGATCTTCGGTGCATCCACTGGAAATGTGTACTGGAAAGCAAAACCCTGGGGCTGTTGAGGTTTGTTCCAAGTTTTGCCCTTGCAATAGTAGGGTTCCGCAATGTGAGTGGAGCCGTATGAAGGAATTATCTGGTTCCCCGGTGGGTGGAGACGTCGCAGTCCCCAGCTGTTTGCTCTGAGCCCCTGCCAGAGGCCACCACAGGACATCACTTCCCAGGCGCTGTGTTTTGCCATCTGTTAGCGGGGTTTAAGTCCCTCGGGTGTTATGCGTCACCCATCTTACAGAGCCAGGCTGTGAATGGGGGGTGGCTCTGGGCCCCCACCCGCTCCACCACGGCTGGCAGGGGGGTGGCAGGGAGGCGGCTGCAGCCTCTCCACTTTTCCCAGGTAGCTGCGTTGGGTCGTGTGAAGCCGTCGCAGCCCGAGGCTGAGTGCAAAGTTCAGCTCTTCTGGGCTGGGGAGAAACGCCTCCGCTTCGGCTGCCAGCTGCTGGGACGGGAAACTGCTGGGTGAGGCCGCCCCGGGTGCCCTGCCCGATGCCCTCTTCGCGGGGCACCGGCGGGAGGCCGGGACCGGGTGAGAGCCAGTGCTGGGGGGATGGAGGGGGAGGACGAAGTGTCCCCTAAACTCTTTGCTTGAACACAGATGGCTGTCGGGGCCCATCGGTGGGTGCTTTGGTGGGTTTTATGTTAAAAAGAGGGATTTGGGGGTGTGGGTTTGAATTCACATTGTGGTTCCCTAGCTGGTTGCACCCCCTGACCGTGCCTCCTGCTGCCTAAAGGTGCGGAGGGGGGGTAAAGGAAGTGCAAATGGTGAGCACCCCCTTTGAGTTTAAGGAGTGTTCGGGAAGGGGTGGAGGAGGAGGAGGAGGAGGGTTATTGATGGTGTAGGAAGGGATGAGCAGCTGCGACCCCGCTGCTGACGTTCGACCCTTCACACTGGCGCGGGGCAGGCACTCAGCTGAGGGGTTCTGTGTTTGCGCAGATGGGAAACGGTGAGGTGCCGTGAGCGGGCGAAGATGCAGTCCTTGAAGATCAGGCTGGTTGTCTTGTGCGGCCTCAAGGCCCTGCTTGAGGGGGTGAGCCGGGCCATCGTGGAAAGCAACCCGGATGACATTGCCGAGTTTTTCGCTCTCTGTTTGCAAGAGCTCATCGCCTTTCGGAAAGGTCTGTTCCTGCCGGTGCTCCGTCTGAAGAGCTGAGCTCTTTGGGAGCACTGTCCCACTCCAGCTTAATTTCTGCTTCTGTTTTCAGGGCATCCAAATCTGGATGTGACAGAACTGGTTGAAAAGTTTGAGTTCATTAGTGGTAAGATAGTTGCTGTTTGTTCTTTTGAGATATTTTGAGAAAATGTTCCAACCCAAATGGACACAAGCAGTTTTCACTTGCCGCAGGCTGCATCCCATCCCTATGTAGCCATGTGAGAGAGGCATACAGGCTCTGAGCTACTGAAAAGGCAGGCATCTTCAGAAAGCACTTGCTTCTGTTTAATGTGGGAAGAAATAGTTCCCTGGATGCTGTACTTTCTCCTGGTGTATAAAGGAGAGCCTGGATGCCTTTGGTCATTTTAATTTTAAGATATCGCAGTGCAGTTTATCACCCCCTAAGCAGATGGTGACTTTACACTTACTTATCCTGTGCAAATAGAATCATAGGTTGGAAAAGATCTCTAAGACCATCCAGTCCAACCATTCACCCAACACCACCATGCCTACTAAATCATATTCCAAAGTGCCACATCCACACGTTTTTTAAACACCTCCAGGGATGGGGACTACACCACCTCCCTGGGCAGCCTGTTCCAGTGCCTGATCACTTTTTCAGTAAAGAAATTTTTCCTAATATCCAATCTAAACCTCCTCTGGCACAACTTCAGGCCATTGCCTTTTGTCCTATTGCTAGTTACCTGGGAGAAGAGACCAACACCTGCCTCACTACAACCTCCTTTCAGGTAGTTGTAGAGAGCGATAAGGTCTCCCCTCAGCCGCCTCCAGACAAAACAGCCCCAGCTCCCTCAGCTGCTCCTCATGAGACTTGTTCTCCAGACCCCTCACCAGCCTCGTTGCCCTTCTCTGGACATGCTCCAGCAACTCAAAGTCCTTCCTGTGGTGAGGGGCCCAAAACTGAACACAGTACTCCAGGTACGGCCTTACCAGTGCCGAGTACAGGGGCACGATCACCTCCCTACTCCTGCTGGCCACACTATTCCTGATACAAGCCAGGATGCCATTGGCCACCTGGGCACACTGCTGGCTCGTGTTCAGCCGGCTGTTGACCACCACCCCAAGGTCTTTTTCCTCCAGGCAGCTCTCCAGCCACTCCTCCCCAAGCCTGTAGAGTTGCATGGGGTGGTTGTGACCCAAGTGCAGGACCTGGCACTTGGCCTTGTTGAACCTCATACAGTTGGCCTCGGCCCATCGATCCGGCCTATCCGGATCCCTCTGGAGGGCCTTCCTACTCTCAAGCAGATCAACACTCCCACCCAGCTTGGTGTCATCTGCAAACTTACTGAGGGAGCACTCAATTCCCTCAGCTATTGTATCTCTTTGTTTATAAAAAGATAGTTTAGTTCTGCACGATGCCGATTCCTTTGGGAAGTGCTGGGAGCTTTCGGCTGCTCCTTGGGTTTGGCTGTAAGGGCTGGAATGCATGGTGCCACAGGAAGGTTGCGTGGGAGCAGTGATACGGGTGCACTGTCTAGCCTGCAGCCTGTTTGTATCTGCCCCACTGGTTGGGGTCTCCGTTGTCTGGTTACTGCATCAGCAGCTTCAAATATCCCCTTTATTCAAAAAGGCCACCACAGCTTGGTTCCAAGTTACCCTGGAACCGGCCAGCACTTGAGACAGTCTTGGTCTGTGGACTGAGAGCTGTACGCTAAGGTCATTACAGCAATGGAGGGGAGCACCAGCTGTGAAGGGAAAGTGCTACTATCATTCCTAGCTTAGGATCTCCTCTAGGAAAGCAAACCGCCTCGGATTTCAGCACTTGAAGCAGCTTTTTTTGTAAAATGACTGGTGGATGTTGCAGTATGACTTGAAGTATCATCGAAGTCTGAATTTTGGTGCATTTGGAAATGTTGCATTAGTGATATCACACAGCGATTTTTGCATAACCATGGAATCTCAGAATGGTTTGAGCTGGGACTTTTAAAGATCTAGTCCAACCCCCCTGCCATGGGCACCTTCCACTAGACCAGGCTGCTCAAAGCCCCATCCAACCTGACCTTGGACACTGCCAGGGAGGGGACATCCACAGCTTCTCTGGGCAACCTGTGCCAGGGCCTCACCACCCTCACTGTAAAAAAAAAAAACCAAAGAAAAAAAAAAAAGAAAAAAAAAAGCCTGATATCTGATCTAAATCTTCGCTCTTTTAGTTTAAAAGTGTTGCTCCTTGTCCTGTCAGTGCAGGCCCTGGTAAAAAGTCTTTCTCTGTCTTTTCTTAAAGCCCCCTTCTGCTCCTGTGCCTGTTTTACATATTGGCCAATGCTTGCTGATCATGATAGAAACCAGACCTTTTGGTTTGTTGGGTTTTTTCCCAATGCTGAGGGTTTTATTAACCATGTGATGGAGCACTGTTTTGATTCTTTGAGTAATCTCGTGTGTTCCTCCCTTGATAACTAATCTAGAAGCCATTTTTCACTCTAAGATTTGTTTGTGACTTGCCCTGTTCTTCATTTGGATACCTGTTAGTTCAACTAATCAGGTTCTTTAGGGAGCTGAAGTGTCACCATCTGTGCATCTGAAATAACTTGCGTGGATCCAAAGAGTTCTGAGGTGTTGCAAAGAGGAGCTGGAGTCTTCTAGCTGGCTTATCTGATCTGCTTGATGTAAAAGGTTTTATCTTTCAACCCTAAGTGTAGCAATGTTTGTGGGCAGTAGGTAAGAAGGTAGCCATCACTGCAGGAACGTGAATGCAGTTAAGGCTTCCTAGGTTTTGAAGTGGTACTACTGGTCTCTGAATTTCTTTTTCCCCTTTATCAATGACAAGCAGCAAACCCCCTTCTTGAATTATTCCACCTCTGCATCCTGGGAAGCCTCATAAATGTGTTGTAGAGCATCTAATTGAGTGGATGCTGAAATTGCTCTCAATTTTATTTAAATGGAAACAGTTGCTCATTCATTGCCATTATGTGCTTTTTACCTTGCAGAAAATGGGAATGAGGGACCGGAAGAGACGACATCAGACTGCACAGATACTCTGTTTTCTGGGGAGCCCAAGCAAAGGGACAAGTGTACTGACACAGAGGAAGACCAGCTCCTTGAAGAACCTGATATTCAGTATAGCTCCAAAGAAACTCAACACCCATCAATTGCCAGTTTCATTGCAGAAAGCAAATCCCCCCCTGGATCTGATGGAGCTTTATACCCCGAGGGACCTGAGCTGGTGTACGTCCCTGCTGAGCTCACACAGCTTGCTGCCCACGCGCTAGGTAACAGGGATGATTCGCTTTATTCTGTGAGGGATATGGCAACCAGTGTGCAGACTCTTTACGAAGACTCTCAGACCTCAGAGAATGAATTTACACCGGTAGAAGGTGCTGCTGAAGATGCTTCTGCTGTCCCAGCAGCTGAGGCTTCTGCAGAGGCTCTTGGGTCATAACCAGGAGTGCAGAGCCAGTCCTCCATAGCTGGAGAACTAGGCCCCTCAGACAGCCAGGCTGATGTCTCGACAAATGATGTAAATCAAGCTTCCTCGGTCCCCTTGTGGGAAGAACCATCACCACCACCTCTTTTATCACCTCCATCACCTGCTCCTAAAGGTCCATTGCAGGCTGTGCCTTCCTGCAGTGAAGCTGAGGTTACCTTAACCACTGAGGCTGTATCACTGTGGTGGGATGGCGAGCCGATTGTGGATGCAGACGCTCCACCTTACGTAGAGCAGTTTCCCCAGAAAATAATCATTCCCTTTGTAGACCAAGCAGCTTATCTGTTAAAGAGTGAGCAGCCATTAAATGAAAGCCAGGGCTCAAGTGTGACAACCTTAGGTCCGTCTGCTGATGATTTAGCGTGCCTTCCCGAGAGAGCAGAATCTGCAGCACCAGTGGAATCTGCTGAGCAAGTCTGTGTCTTGTCAGGTAAGAAAGTCTGGGTCTCTGTGTCACCTTCCTGCTCCAGCTTCCAGCTCTGCAGCTTCATCAGTGGTCATTAAATGGAAAAGCACCTATGCCAGTGCAACGCAGGGTAGAGATGACTGCTACGAAGCTACTGTACCAACACAGCCTACTTGTCCCCAGTGCACGTGTTAGATCTCTCTGCTGCCTGTTCCAAGAGGTGTGGCTAGCTCTGGGCAGGACTCTTGCAGGCAAATACGTGGATAAGAGTGATGGGAAGGTGCCCACTCATGCCAAATGGTCTTGCTCAAAACAAGCCCTATTTTCTGAAGCAGGTGTTAGAGACGGAAGATGTAATACATGTGCCCTGTGGCTCGAGAGAGGTGACCAGTTGGAGCCCTGGTTTTGAGTCTCCTCCCCTGAAAGATCTCATATTCCAGTACTGACCTAGGGGGTTTTCCATCATGAAAAAAAATGGTGGTGGTGGTCGCCTGTGCTCAGAAATGGTGGTGGTTGCCTGTGTTGTCTGGAGCTTGGTGAATTTCTACAGCTGGGCTGAGTGGGCCAAGCAGCCAAGCACTGGTCATCGGTTCCACAAGCAGCAACAGAGGTGGTGCTCATCTTGCTTGGCGAGGCCCTCCCCAGTGTCTCTCCCCTGTGGTGACCTGTGCCCAGCTGGAGAAATCCCCCAGGAAGGAGCTCCCCTGCCCCGAGTGTCCCTGGGAATGCAGGCTCTGCCCAGGCCCTCTCCCAGGCCCCAGGAGATGTAGTACAGCTGTGAGGTCTCAGCAAAGCGTTTTGTAGAGGAGAGCTGAGCTTAGGCAGGTTTGGAAATTAACATTGGCTCTTCTGAAAAAAAAAAACCCCAAACTTCTATGGGAGTTTGACAAACCTGTTTCAGAAATACCAGAACAAACGCTTACCCAGAGGAGCCTCTGCTCTGACCACAAACAGTTCTGACTTCCTCGAGGCTGCAGGTGTTTGGCAGCCACATACCAAGCAGTGTTTGCTGTCCCAGCTCCCTTCTGTAACATGCTTTGGCCAAGTGTGGGTATGTTTGTTTTAGACATAAGGATTTACAGTATGACTGGAATTCACTGCTCCTGATACCAGCACTCATTTTTTTAGCTTTGTAGCCATGGCATCAAATGAAGCAGGCCAGCCACCACCACATTCTAATGTGTGGACCCTCTATTGCCTTACTGACTTGAGAGAAGGCCAAAAATCGCCACCACCCCTTCCTCCTGCTGGAGCTGGTGCTCCTCATTCCCAGGAAGCCATCAGTCTTTCCAGGGGAGGATATCAACAATGCGGTCACCTGTCACAAGTATCTGTGATGCAAGAGGGCGGCAAGAGGGGAGACGCTCCACCTTTCATTTCAGTGGGCTCTAATGTTCAGGACACACAAGACTGGAAGCCCCTTCCTGGCCATGCTGTCTTTGCACAGCAAGCCCTAAGAACTGGGAGGAGATTCGCTGCAGTCCCAGTGCCGGTTGCCAGGCTGGCTGCTGAGGAGCCAGCTATGGCAAGCCCCAGTTCCAGTTCCGCAGACAGAACTGGGGCTGCACCATGCACACCCGAGGTTCTCTCAGTCGCCATCCCGCTGGATGAGGTGATGATGTCTGCACAGGCTCACCAGCTGGGGAGGAGCACGCAGGTATAAATGTCACGGTGCCGCAGGGTAGATGGCCACTGTGTCAGGCCCCATTCCCCGAGCAGGGCCACGAAGAAGTAAGTTTGCTTCTTGCATGGGTCTTGCACAGGGTGATGCTAGTGGTTGGATTTTGCTGCTAAAAGCTTAATTTAACCCTTTTCAAAATGAAATAAGGTTTAAGACCAGTGGTTAAACTTCTTGTCATACGTAACAGACCCAATGCCTTCCTCTGCTCATTACACTTTGCAAATAGTAGTACTAGTCTTGCTCTGGTTTTTAGTCTAAAGTAACCCAGATTTTAATCTCACATTCATACACATCTGGAACACTCAAAGTTCCGGCGGCAGGCACAGTGTTCTACTCAGAGTGTGGCAAAACGCCCTCAACTCAGAGTGCAGTTAGGTAGCAATTAACGTAGTTCTTGTTCCGCACTTTCTAATGAGTTCATGTTGTCTTTTAAACAGGTTGAGAAGAGAGGCTGCTTGGACTGCAGGAAGAGTTCAGGAGGAATGGAGTTGACATTGCAATAAATCAAAGAACTTAATGTAAATGCTCCAAAAAAGCCAGCCCTGAGAACTGCGTTCCCTTGCGTTTTATACTTTCCTATCAGAGTGCAACGTCCTGCATGTTAACGTTGTGTAAATTATGGCCACTGAGACACATCTGCTGCAGCTGTTTTCACTAAGGAGTGACCCAGCACAGTGTATGCATGCGCCCCAGCGCTACTGCCGGGTCACCTACAGAGCCCGAGGCAGCTCAGTGTGACCAGGTGTAGGCTACACTGGGGGGTTACACCCCAGGAAAGAACTGTACGCACAGCAGGAGCAAGAGGACAGGCATACTTTCAAGTGGAGGAAGGACTTCTTCTCACACATGGTCAATTCATTCGAACTGCAGGTTTGGCAAGGAGGACAGCTGAGGTTATGTGTCAAGGAAGGGGTTAAGTACCTTTATTTTGCTTTAGAGGTTTCAGAGCTGCAGCTGTGGTCATTTAAATTATGCCAGACTCTTGAAATGTGGTCTACAAAAAATATAATTCCTTCTTGTGAAACATAAGTCGCTCAAAACAGAAGAAAAGTTGATGTTGTGTAGAGGCTTCCCCCCTTGGACCTGGGTGGGCAGGCAGGAACTAAATGCTGTGTTGTTCCTAGCACCGAGCGCTCAGTGCTGGGTGACCCGCTGAAGCCCTGACCCAACAGCCAGACTGTTGCTGCAGCTCTCGCTCACCCCTGCAGTTGCACAGGGATTAAGGCAGACTTCAAGAAACACGGGCCAGCGTAGAGGCTCGAGTGCAGGCGTGAGGCTTCCAAGAGACAGCGCAGGTGTTCAGTTCCTGCATCTACAAGTCACTGTGAACTGGGCCGTCACTGCGAACTGGGCCCTCACACAAATGGCTGCCAAAGCAAAGGCTTTCCCTTATCTGTGCAAATACACCTCGGCATCGCTACCTGGGTAATTCCAGTAGCGTGCAGAATAAAAATAGAAAGCAGTTCACTGCCTTATGCCCCGTTTCAGTGGTCCATCCGCCAGGCCAGAGCTGCAGCCACAGTGCCTCCTGGAGGAGGAAGCTCTGGGCTGCCCAGCCATCCCCACCGCCCCCACGGAGGCTGTTCCTGCTCAGGGGAAAAGGGGGGTCCTGAAGCACTGGGAAGCACCCCGCATAGCTGCACTGCAGCAGCTTTTGGGTTGCTTGGAAAGGGTCAGCGCTGTCAAACACCACTCATTTTAGATGCAACAAGTTTTGAAGCCTTTATTTAGTAGCAATTAAATTATTCAATTAACGCTAACCTCCAGACAGCAGTTAAAATATTGTACAAAGAGCAGCTTGCCCTCTAGAAGCTCTGTACACAGTCCAATATAAACTTACACTCTAAGGTTGAACGCACCCCACGGAAAAGGGGTAAAGCAGCTGTGCACAGGCGGCCTCGCAGAGGTGCCGCGCTGCCTTGGAAATGCACCAGACTTCCTCCCGGGGAGCCCCCACAGTACAGACATGGGCCCTGTCCTCCCCGCCACGCTCCGCCGGGTCCTGGACTGATGAGGTTCTCGCCTTTTTGCAGCGGTGCTGGGCACCTGGGCTTCTAGTGCTTGAAACAGATTCTTTTAAATCCCATTACTAGTGTGCAGTTCAAATCAAATCTGTAGATATTTAAATGGCTCTTAATTCCTTAAACCATAAGGTTGGTAGCAAAAGAGGAGAGCAAAATTGAAAACACACTGCACAAAACATTTAATAAATACCTCTGAGTAATGTTACCAGCTGAAACAACTGCATTAATGCTCCAGAGATGGGAACGCTTCTGGAATCTCTGTCCAGAGCTCAGGATTCAAGGGAGTTACTTTAGTAAAAGAAAACTCACTTTATGAAAAATTACATCTTTACAAAAGTGACACACCCTTCTTCCTTTAAGAACCGAATATTGCAGTTACTGTGTGTGCTTTTACACACTCCCATGTCACAATAAATAAAACCAGTTTTACTTGTGCCGATGTGATCTATGAAAGAAAGTATTCACAGAACAGCCGAAGGAGTTCCGTTCCTCATACACCACAACCTAACAGAGGTGTATTCAGCAAACGGGGCAGCTCGAAACCACGGCGACTGACTTTGTCCACACAGGACCCACCGTCAGCCAGAAAAATTATTCCCCTACCTCTGGGACTGCAGCTCATGTGCCAGCAGATTTACTGTGGAGACACTTAATATTCTGTTTGATAACATGTCAGTTTTGTCAGGAAGTAAGTAAAACAAGGGAAACATTAAAACAGATTAAGACTTATTTGTATCAGTCACAGGCTCCTTATTGCATTTTAATAAATATCAGGCAAGTTAAAGTAGTTTCTGTCCCAGTAGTTGCCAGAATAAAGCCAGTCCTGCGTGCCAGTATAGGGATTGGGGCCTTGGTGGAACCACCTGCAAGGAAACACACAGCGCGTTAGCGAAGCTATTAACACACACTTCTGTGGAAGTTCAGAACTGCTTTGCTGCACCTTCAGCAGTTTGCTGTTCAAAGTAATTATTTGGGATTGCAGGAGTCCTCTTGGTTTTAAATTCGTAAGTGAATTTAAAGTCATCTTCAGTGCCCGGATGTCCCCATTTGCCAGACTGCTTCAACATCTCCTAGGTGAAGTTACCGACACCGGTATTTTGTCACTCGAAGCAGTCAGGACTATCACATAAAAAAGGACAGGGCACAGTTTTACTTCAAAGCAGTTGTGAACAATCATTTTGGCATGCGTAAGCAGTAACCGTTTTTGCAAGATGCGTAAACACCACAAGCACTGCAGTCTTGAAAACAGAAACACATTATTTCCCCGGGATCTAGGTTTCCCCTTGTTTTTTAAAGCCTTATTGTGTAATGCACTTAACTTGGAGCAAGTGTGCCAGCTACCCTCAGCGTAGATGAAGTATCCCCCGCAGGCTGCAGGAAGAGTCCTGCCTTATTACAACTTCCCTGTGTTGCATTACATGGTTAGCACTGGGAGGCTACTTGGAATGGCCAGAAAGCTGATTCCAGCTGCATGAAGTTTCTTGCCAGCTTTTGCTGAGCTGGTTGTTGCTAGGAACACTGAAGTTCAGCACCTTCTTTCTTTCCTTCCCTCTCCCCTCCTACCTAAGCTGGAGGCACTGCATATACGCACATGCACAGAATACACCTGCACGTGTATGTAACTTTTTGGTGGGGGGGTTATCTGTAAAATAAGGTGCACTTCCAAGGCCACCAAACCACCATGGCACAGAAGTTTGTCATCCTTCCTCCTCTCTCACACCCTCTCCTGGCAAACCCACAGCTCGTCACTGAACGCCACTTTCTGTTTGGACCCAGCTAATCTTCTGCCCCAACGGCATGCTGTGCAGTACCGGACCTCTAGCATTTTAACTTCTTGCTGTATTTTGCCAAGCCGTGCTATGGCACAAGCGGGCTTGCTAGAAGCTGTTTCTGTGGTTAATATGCACCTTTCACCTCCTCACTGGTCACAAAGGCCAGTTCTGCCTTTATGTACCTCACTGCAGAAAACACACCCGCTCAAGTAAATCAAGTGTGTGCAAGGCAGCCCATTTTAACTCGGCTCTTCCCTTCTAGGGTACCATAAGGTTCCAGAACAGAAATAAAAGCACATCAGGACCATATATGACTTGATCTCTTTAAAAAGCAAAATCATAAAGGCCACCAGCACTGCAGTGTCACATTACAAAGCAGGGCAGCTAACAGGCAAGTCTCGCTTGGCACAAAAGATTTGAGATGGGGATCGGAAGAAACACCTCGTACTGCCTTCACAGGGGTTAACTGACCAGTTGAACACCTCAGTGGTTCTCCTGCTGTCCCAGTTAAGTGAGCTGAAGTCAAGGCAGAAGGCAGAAGTCATTCACCCCTGGTACTGCACGTGGATTGCGACTGCACCTCCACACAGGATGCGTCAGCTGTCCCAAAGGAACTGGTGCCTGCGTGCATGCACGTGTCTGGCTCGGCTCCTAGGCCACCGGTAACAGCAGCTCATTCCAGAGCACAGAGAGTTTGCCACAAGGCAGGGCTGTAAGCGCAGTGGCCTCGTCTCTCAGAGTAAGGAATCCTACACCCAGTCCCTCACTCGTGTGTCTTCAATGCTTGTACAGGTCAGGACAACGTGGCTCTCCTCCAGTGACCACCTACTTCAATGGGAAGGGGAAAGGCGATGGGAAGAATTAAGTCTGAGAGACACAGGAGAGCCAAAGCGACCAGATGATCCAGCCAGGGAAGTGATGGGGGAAGCAGGGCAGTGATTCGTGTCAAAAGCAACAGACCACTGCTGTGTTTTAGAACTGAACTAGTCTGTTACTTGGGACTTAAGACTACTGGTCAGTCTCTAAAACATGAAGTGTTCAACATACATCGCCTCCCTAGAAACAGTGAGACTCCACTTCTAAAGGGGATTCAAAATAATTAAAAAAAACACCCACTAGGCACTTTGGAGAGCTGTCTTACGAGGGAGGAACTCTACTAGACAAAGTAAGCAGCCTGCTTCTCTGTGGCAAGGGAACTGCAGTAGTTTACATCAGAGTTTACATTACACTGCAGATTCAGACCTACAGCTGACCTTCTGGGAACAGGTAGAGGAGTCCCCCTTCACAGTATGCAGTCTTTTCCCCCAAAGCACAACTCTTCCTACACACTTTATGTTCATCCTTTGGAGGCAGTCACACTTGGCATTCCTACTAAAGAGATCAGACACTCGGAATTTTCTGCCAAAGCTTTAGGAACGTCCTGGAAAACACAGAGTTCTTAAAGGATATCCCAGGAAAGTGCTGAGCAGGTCTACAGGACCTGCAGAACAGCAACCGAAGAACCTTGCGAATGGTGTCTGCACTAATCATCCACCCCAAAACCCACTGCTCTGAGGTGCCCCCTGGGAATTCTCCAATTTCCAACACCAACCTAAGGTGCTTTGAGCTATACGTTAAGCTACTTCAGGCACCTGGAAGAACACAACACAACTACCCCTTGCTTTGAAAACACTAAGTGAGGGCTAGAACCACAATCCAGGACAGGAAGAGGGAGGTGCGAGGCTGTCCAGCATTTATGTTTACTTGGAAGCATTACAAAGATGTTATTTTCCACCAGTCACAGGGCAAACCAACCCAAACACTGCAGGAGAGCAGGCACAGGAAAAAGACAAGGGCAGACATGTCCAAACCTGGGACTCTGGGATGATGGGTGACTTCATTTGAAACAAACAAAAAAGTGATTTATAGTTAGAAACAGACATGTATAAGATATTTAATCCACAGCATCTGGGTGTATTAATAGCTACTTAATAGGGAAGAGATGAAGCTTGCTTACTTTCAGACAGTTTAGCCCCACCATTTTTTATTCTGTGAAGAGACCGCAAATTTATTACTATATTTTTAAATATATCTTGTCTGGTCAAACTAGATTCATTTGGTCACGTTTTCACTGTTTTGGCTTAGCTTGTGTGTAAGAGCTCCCAGCTGACCCCTCTCATCTTACAGTAAGAAAAACAAACCCCATCCTGGCAGATCCCTTGTAAGCTAACTTTTCTGCTAGCTCTTCCGACATTTGTAGTCAGTAACCCTCTCAGAGAGGAGACAATGACTTGGATACCTGGGTGATGAAGCGGGAATACAGTGCTGCCAGCACACAGCAACTGATCTGAGAAGTCATGGGCAACAAGCTATCAAGTTCACCTGAGGAAGTGTTTCCTCCTCTCTTTGGCCAAGCATGCGAATTTGAGGCAATTATAAATTAAACAGCAACAACAGTCCTTACAAGCAGCTATCAGTGGCAAGATCTTTCTCGTGTCAGAACCAAGAGGTGCTCAGAAAAGACAACACAGCATGTGTCTGAAAACGGGTGTGCACGCAGTGAGAGGGGATGAATGGAGAGCAAGCCCCGACGCTGCTCTCTGGCAGCATTACAGCCCGCAGGGACCAACCCTGCAAATACAACAGCGGCACTGCCAAACCTGATGACGTCAGCTCTTCACACTGACACAACACTGCTCATCACCAGCGTGGACTGGCAGTTAACCTGAATGTTCAGAACCTTTATATGTAACCACAAACACACACACAGGCGCAAGCACACTAACCTCGTCTTCCAGTCTTCCTCTGACTTTGAACGATTTTTGCGGGCGGTCCTTTGTTTTTCTTCTAGCCTCTTCTTTTCTTCACTAGCTAGATCTTGCAGGAATAAAAACACACAAACAAAAATACAGAAGACATTAAAGCAGAGACAGACATTACTCCATCTGACCCAGAAAATAAATATGGGAAGTAGTAAGAGTTGTCCATTCGAAAAGCCTTCTACATAACACAGAAGAGCTTCTGGTTTAGTCTAAGAGCAAAGCGAAGCCAGCTGTGGCACAAGATCAGCGAATGGAATTCCAGTCTGCTGGAAGACAGAGAGACTGCTAAATACATGTTTATCCATGGCCTGAGGACCATGAAAATGCGTTTATGTGACAGCAAATGCGAGCTGGGGGAGATGGTGTACCTATAATTTATTTCAGTAGGGAAACCGATTAAGATATGCTGGATTTATCTCAGAAGTCTGGCCACCTGCTTCTTGTTAAGTTTTGGGGTAAGGTGTTACTAGTGCCTAGTTCCCGATCAACAGGGGCTTGGAATATTTCTTTCCAAACCACAAAGACTTGTTTCCCTGTGGCATCCCTTCATTTTTTTGTTAACACACTCTGGTAGCACAGGTCATGGTCCTAAACAAGCAGAACAGTTGCTTCTATTTGGCAGAAAGGATGGTCGGAAGGTCTGAGGAGTAAGTCAGACTAAGCAGCAGGTGAGGTGCAGCGTAATCTCTTTCATACCTGAACCCTCAAAAAGCATTTCATAAACATCTTAGAAGTAGTTGAAAGAATCACTTTCAGAAGGCCATCAGCCATTCCCAGTTACCCTGCCAGCTACTAACACACAGCACATTACCAGCCTATCTGCTAGGCGAACCCTATGCTGTTAGTATGGTTACGGAATATGGTCTGTTGCTAACAGCACAGTTATCTGCTCTTCAAGTTTAGACAGACAAATTACTGGGAATGCTCTGAACCAAGTATGTCTATCCTGCTGGCCACAAAAGAATCATACAGGCAGGAGAGACTGGTTGTGGGAACTCACTGATCTGCTTTTTTAAAAGCCTCAAAGAAGTGGTTATCAGCTTCTGAGAAAAAAAAAATGCACAACTGCACTATGTTATGCCTGTGTCCCTGTTTTTCATACCTAGATCTCAGACTATTTATCAGAAGTAGTCACAGTCATTGCCCTATTACATAGGGTAAACTGAATCGGAGGTTTTGTGACTTACCCCAATCACTCGGCAATCCAGAGCGAGCAAAAGCCCCCATACTTTTAGTCTACAAAGCTGCCCATCCTGGTTTAATATGCAAAATGCCAAGAAAAAAAAAGGAGCAAAAAAGAGGGCCAGGACAAGGCTGTTCATCACCATATCAAAGTATTTAACATCAAGTCGCATGTCAGAAGACTAAAAGATACTTTTCACTCTATGACATCTACAGTAATAATCTCTATGAGGTTTCTAAAAAGCACACTATTTTTACTCGCTGAAAGTCTCACCATGTATTTCTAATTCGCTATCCTAGGACAACAGCAGCATTCAACTCCCAGTGAAGAATAATTTTGCATCAAGTGTATTTTTTGGCATTGCAGTTTCGCTTAGTTTAGACTGCATTTCTCAGAACTGGCACATCCAAATACTACTTTTCCATCAGGCCGATTGAAACAGAAAACTGAAAAGTTCACAAATACTTCCTTCTGATGCTCAGAGATTGCAAAGATTGTTTCCTTAGACTACTTTCCAAGTATAGGGCTTGACAATGGAGCAGAGGGCCTAAAGCTAAACAAAACGCATAGCATCGTGAAGTTTAAGATTCTTGCTTATATCAAAGAACATAAGCAAGTAGGTGGAGTGTGGTGGGTTCCGGCCCAGCAACTAAGCACCCACAAGCCACTTGTTCACTCCCATCCACCCCAGCGGGTTAAGGAAGAGAATCAAAGAGCACAAGCAAAAAACCTCATGGGTCAAGGTAAAGACAGTTCAACAAGTGAAGGGAAAGAAAAAAAAGGAGGAAGTAGCAATGCGAAGGCAATCACTTGCTACCTCCCCACCAGCAGACCTGCATCCAGCCAGTCTCCAAGTAACAGCTACTTCCCCCCAACACACACAATTTATTACTGAACATGATGCTATATGGTATGGAATATCTCTTTGGTCAGTTTGGGTCAGCTGTCCCTGCTGTGTCCCCTCCTAGCCTCCTGCCAACTCCAGAAACAGAGAAGGCCTTAACACGGTGCCTATGTTGTTCAGCAATAGCTAAAATATTGATGTATCATCAATGCTGCTTTGGTCACCAATCTAAAACACAGCACCGTATGTGGGCAGCTACAAGGAAAATTAACTCCATCCCAATCAGGCCCAGTACAAATGGCTGACATTCATTTTTCTGGCAGCATACCATAACCTGCAGAAGGCTGTTGGATGCGTGGAGGACTGTGTCTTTATGGGTAGCTACTTACTCTAACAGTTCATCTAACAACTTGAATGTGGAATTTACTTTTTTCAGTCCCTCAGTTTTAGCAAAAAAAAAACAACACCTTTGCCAATAACTGAAGTTACCTATTTCTCCATTTTCCATGGCTCTGATATCTGGTCGTAGCCGGCAGTCAGTTTTGGGAATGACGCTCTCCATTTCTTTGTCCAACTCATTCAAAGCCATAGCAAAGCTAGTAAAATTATACATCTGGAATTCAGAGATAAAGACAAAAGGTGACTTTGTGATATCTCTAGCTGCTAGTCTTAATACACAAGAACAGTGCTGTCTAAAAACAAACATCCAATTGCTTTTCTCTTACTTAATCACTCAAGACAGGAAGACTCAAGATACCAGCAAAACCGCTCTGTTAGGCAGAGTGTAGGTGATCCTTGGTGTTTCTGTTTAAGCAGGCCAATATCCAATTACTCAGTGCACTATTTCTTTCTTATCTTTTTTTTCCAGTCCTACTGGTATTTTCCCTGTCTCCCTAGAGAGATTTCCCCCTTGATTAACCCTCTGAGGGCACCTCGTCTTGTTCCAACTCTTTGTCTTTCCAGTTGCACACATACCCTCGTACTCTGCCCACTGGCTTTCCAGCTCCACAGCCCTTCACACTTCAACTCATGCTATGCAGGCTTTGCAAGCATCTCCTAGGAAGTGTCTGTCCTCTAATAAAGTCCTTCAGAACAGACTTCTCACACGGCAGGTCTCTCAGTGGGGGGAGCAGGGTAGAGAGAAGAGGTGAGGAAAGCCCCCATACTGCTAGCTACATGAAGCATCCCATTTTCCAAAGAAATTCCGCTTACTCTGGAGTCATGCCTGTGGCAGCTATCCCTCCAACTCCACATCTTAGAGTTAAACTGTAATGGGAAAGTTTGTTGCAATGAACAGCCAACTCCAGACTTGCTAATGAAGATGATAACAAAAGGATTTGCTTTGTGTTGAACATACAGAATAACAGGATAGCACAGACTTTCAATAAGCAGAAGCATTGCTGACCTGTGCTGAATTAGGAGGTCTTGGAGTTATCTTCCACAGCAAAATACTTCCAGGAATAACATACACACTCTCAGAATCTGGCAATGGCATCTCATCTGGTTCCTCAGTATTGCTCACCTAAAGGAAGCACACAAACAGAAGAGGAGGAGTTCGTTGGAGTCATGAACCATTTACACCCATTCATTCCAACACTGGAACTTACATCAAATTATTTCCTTGACCAAAAGTAAATAATTTCAGCAACAAAGAAACTCTTCTAGATGCTTGTTCAAGGATAACAGCATTAACATCGCATACATACTCCCAATTACCTCCCAATGGAAGACTACCAGCAGTTTCCTGTATCAAAATCTTCATATAATCAGGTTGTTCAAGTGTTAAGAAATGTCAATTTTCCCACCACAGAGATGTCCCATTTCCTCAACCATGAGCATTTCTATTCCTGATATTTAACTCCGTTACTGCTTCATTAAAGTTGAAGCGCAGAAGTCACATTTCTCATCCTTCCACATCAAAGAAACACCAGCACATAATGCAAATGCTGTCTTCAGTTTGTGCACAACAGAAAGACCTACGCTACTGCTCTTTGCTCAGAGGAAACTCCCTTTCCATTGACCACTACACTACTGAAATAGCAAAGTGCAAATGTCAAATGAATATCCTAGATCAGCTACTTCTGCTGGGAGGGGTGTCCTACGAAGGCTGACACACGGCCCGTGGCAGCTGCACCCACAGCACTGTGACATGGTTTTCCCGGAAAGGGGAAAACTGCGCCCAGGGTTCCTCGGGCAGTAGGGAACAACTGGTAGTCACAGAGTCGATGTGACCTGAACTACTTCTGACCCATCACCCTTTCTATGCACTGCTTTAAAGCTGCTGGGGTCCAGTGCTGCTGACATGATTTCCACCACACAAGCGTATGTTACAATACTGAACGAAAGCCAGCTAGACAACAAATACAGCTCTCCCAAGAAAACCTGGTGTCACTACCACAGCTAAAATCAGCGACACGTTTCAGAGATCACTGGAGAGTAAAGCTGAAATTAAAGGCAACTAATGCTTTAAATACTTTGGCTACGTGCCAAGAGCTTTAATGCTGCTGCTAATAAGCTTTGCTCTCTGATGGTTGCGTCAGATAATACGGACTGATGCTTTAGTGCAGAAAAAATCCAGTACCCAAACTGGACCCAGTTGTCCTCTGAGACAATTCATGTGTTATGCCTCCAAGAAAATTAGGAAATATTAAGATTGTTTCACTGCAGAGCGATTGGGTACGGTGCTTTTAATAATGAACAGGTTGCAAAGTAACCAGAACAACGTGCAGACCAGGTTCAGTCCCTCAGCTATTAGGAAGATAAACAGGGCTTTTAGCTGACTACATCTGAACTGTGCTGGCAACCTGCCACTCTGTCCTTCAAAGGACGCTGATCAGTCTTTCTGAAACCAGGAATTAGAAGCAGAACATATTAGAAAGACACCCTTATGTCAAAACAAAGACACTTCAACACCAGACTGTCAAACTCCAAACAAAGTTTTACAAAAAGGCTACAATACACACTGCTATTTGTGCCTTGTTGGATACACAATCTTAAAAATGTTGTGAGAATTACAAAGAGCTAGGTAAAAAGTGGATTTTCATGTGCTCTTGCCTCAATGATCCATATTTTATGCTCAGCACTACTCAACCTCTGCAGCATATTGCTAGGAGGGTAGTAACAGGCTTCGCCAAAGCAAGACCCCCGGTGTCTGTAAATGAGGCACATGTGAGGGCAGTTGCTCTTGCCTTACACATTATGCTCTTCCATCTATTTGCACTGAAAATTCTGCACGAAATGCTTCATCTCGATTAAAAAGGGCTCTAGTTCATTCAGAGCAGAATCATCCTGGCCTAACCCCAGGTCTACTATAACTCTTCTGATGTTGGTTAAGTATCACCTTTGCACACACGAAGGCTTGTCTAGCTCCCCGCAAAATTATTTTTCCTTACATTTTACCCCTATAAAAACTGAAGGGAATCAGGGGAAAATCTGAAGCAATTTGCAAAAGGACTCGCACCCAAGCAAGTCCCCTAAAGCGAGACAGAAGCAATTCTTCATTAGTAAGAACACAGCATGAAGGAATAGCTGGAAAACTAAATAAATCTGAAAATACTAGTTATGAGAAGTTTGAAAGGCCATGTACTTTCATGCCTGAATGAATCCTTCGCTACCATTGTCAAACAAAACCAGCACAACCATGAAGGGACAAACCACATGTAGACATCACACACGAGACTTGGCTCACCTAGATGCTCAAAAACCACAAGCAACATCAACTCCTCAAACACAAGGGGGCAGTGGGAATACATATTCAACAAAGACTACCAGATTCATAGTGTGCATTACAAAGCTTTCAGTTTTCTACACAGAAATAGTTCTGTTAAGCAGAAAAAGTGTGCTTGGCTAGAGTCAGAGCAACGCTGCAGCTTCAGCTTGATGCAATAGGATGCTTCATTCTGAAGTGACAAGCAAGCATCATCTTAAGCATTGTTGGAAAATACAAAGTGGTAGCTGAACAAAGACGCAGGGTATGTTTTTCTTCTCCTCCAACACAGGGTATGTTTTTCTTTGCTCCTTCTCCCTAGAGCTCACAGGGTCAGACTCAAAGAGAAGCAGTAATCCCCAGTGCTTTAGCACTCTCCTGATGACAAGCGCTGCGGCAATCTGAACCTGCACAGGAACAACTGCTTTCAGAGTTCTCTGTTGCCTTTTTCTTAGGTATAAAAATCTACCAACACCCAAACCAATAAAAAGTCCGGCTTCAGTCACCAAAGGGGAACAACCCCTGTTTTAAGCTACTATGTGAGTGGTTGTTCTTCATCAAGCTGTATGTTGTTACTACCACCACTCACCTTAAATAAAAAGCAAGAAAAGAGTGACCTCTTATCAAGATGACAAACTAGTCTATCCTGCTTCTAGGAGTCCAAATCCTCCTATTAGAATATAAATGTTTTATATATGATCAGAACCATGGTCCAACTAATGGATATGCTATTTCCTCCACGTGACTTGGGAGGAAGAGGCAGGTAATGAACCAGCCAGTACTGAGATCACTTCATGTTCTGGGAAGTCTGAATACAAATCCTTGAGAGAGAAAGAATTTTATCCCTTAATGCTGGTACTCATACAATCTGTTTTGTATCCTACTACGAAAGAGAGAATAAGGGAAAAGAAATCTTAATGCTCTTAAATGCTACTAAAATCTTTAGCTGTCTTACCATGCTTTTGAGATACCACCTCCCTACATGATTAATACCTGTTTACTGCTTTTCTTCTCTTCTGCATTTTTCTTGTCATTTTTTTTGTAAGCTTCAAATGTAGCTGGGTCAACACTGTACAAACACTCAGTCCACTTCCCATACAGCGCACAAAGCTTCTTTTTGCTGTCAAAAAAAGACTAAGTTTACAAAGGAGCTTAAAGAGATTTATTTAATCATTTCAGACAAAAGTAATTGAGAGAACTTTTGAGAGCAATTCTTAAGACTCCATTATTTGCGTTGCACAGTTCATAACTTTGCTGTTGCAGGTTCATGCCCTGACAGACTATATTAAAAGCATTCAATTCAACAGCTCCTATCAGAAACAGAGAGCAGTGAATTGTTTCCTATTAGGAATGAAGCTGTTACCTTTTGTCCTGAATGTAGCCTTCAACTTTGTGCAACTCCTTCCCAAAGAGGCCACAGGGCTTGAAGCTTAGTACACATTTCTCACCAGTTCTAAAGGCAGAACAAGAGGGCATTAATCACTTCCAAATGCTTTTCTTCTTCAAACTTGCAGCAAGTGAAAGCACTCATGCTCTTAACTTACTTATGGTTAGTTATTTCCACATTTCCATACTGCTCAATCCAAAGTTTGCCCACAATAATGTTATGCACACAGCACGTAGGATTTGTCCATGTGTAGGCTTCATTGTGTCTAAGGGAAGGGAATAAAAATTAAAATACTGTATCTTGTAGTGGACATCACTCCTGCAACAAGCCATCATCTATAAATGGCACCAAGTCTTGAAATGGAAATGGCAATAAGTCAAGAAACCCAAGATGTTTATTAACCTATTGCTACTGATTTTATCATTTGCTAATGATACTAATTTATCATTATAATTCCTTAAAACAGCCACTTCAGTGCAGGCACTGTTTAGCACTGAATGACACGAGGAAAGCCAACAGGACTCAAGTGTGCTAGTCTCAGTAGGACTGACGTCCAGGCATCTGCAGAACAGACACAACCCCCAACTACTGCTACTGTTAGTATGCAGTACATAAGGAAAAAGGATGGCAGTTCCTTTCGTCTTCTCATCCCTCTTTCCTGCAAAGTGATCTGCCATCAAACATTAGGATGTGGGTGTTAGAGATGTCCATTCCTAAGCCACAAGACTAATGCACACTAATCATCACGGATGTGGCCACTGTGCCTATGCAATTATTACTTATTAACTTACTCAAGAAGCTCCAAAGTCATTGTGCCTTTTGGTTCTGCTTCCACGCTCTTGCCCCAGAATTTGAGTTTAGGATAAATTGATCCATGAAACACAAAATCATTATTTAAACCTTCAGCATAGAAAGCACTGATTGGTGGATGATGGCTAACTTGCTCTGAGAGAAGTCTAAATCCAAGATCATCTCTGCAAAATAAAGATAACCAAAAGCATGCATCTATGTATCCAGCGTAGTGAAGTTGCAGTTCTTTTCTTCAGAGTGAAACAGATAGTTCGACTTGTGTATAGTCGCTGTGCAAGAGTTAATCAAAACCCTAGGACAACACAAAAAGACAAAACGACTAATACATAGAACATCCTCATTCTAAATAACTGAGGACATCATGTAAAAAGGTAACAATAACTACCAAATCTGATCAGCCAATACATTTACTGTTGATAGTCACCTCTTTCTTAAACTTTCATATAAACATAGGCCAAAACCTCACCTGAGAGAAAAAATTGCTAGTTAGTCTGTTAGAATTGCACACTAACAGACTAACATTGCCTATTTGTATTCTGGACACTGATATAACGAATATTACAATTCTAACACCTCCCTTATGCACCATGCATCTTTTCATTCAGAAGGTTTCAGAAAAGAGAGTCATTTTTGTAAATAAAACTTGTTTCTAAACCTGGCAAATTTTATTTGCCTGCTCCGAGCTGAAAATTTAAGTGGTTTCCCTTCACTGGAATGTGCATTGCTGAACACCCACACACATTGCAAGCACCTCCAGCACCTGCTAGGAGAGCGGGTGGAATGTTACAAGCTGAAGAGCAATCTGCAAGCCACCTGACAAGTCTAACAAAACATCAGTTACGCAGAATACCACCCTCCACTCTTCAGTGCACCTTCTGCTCATTACCTGATCAATTCATATGTCTCTCCAAGCAACGGGTTGAATGGCTTCCCTGTACGTTCCCACTGTGAGGCTACAGCAGACACGGCAAATGCAGCAACACTCTATTCAAAAGAGTAAGAGTACACAGTTGATCTCCTGGATTTTAGTCTTCAACAAGTATCAACAGCAGCCATGGTATTAGAAAATGATTCTCCTAAAACAGTTTAGCAAAGTTCTGTTTGCAAGGCATGGGAATAAACAGTTTTCATCAACAGGCTAAAAAAGCAAGCCTTAGGAAAAGCAGAACATTTCCCCAGATAAGCAAAACTGCTTAATGAATAAAAGAATTCGACACGCACCAAATTACAGGAGTTCCTCCTATAATGAGACTACCTATGAAGAAAAAAAAAATCCCAAAACCTTCATCAAGAGCTAGCACAAATTATCATGCCCCAAGTACCTGCATTCGCTCAGTTGTGCTGGAAAGTGAGCTGGCTTTGTGGATGAGGTATGTATGCTCCATATACTCTGTAAGTCGCTGTAGGAAGCTCAGTGGCTCATTGAATATAACTGGCATTGTGATCTTCGACAACTCCTGATGCACAAATGAAATTTGTGTTAAAACCCAAATGATTAGATATAGCAACCTGCAGTAACCCAAGTGTAATTGGCTTATTACAAAAATAAATAATGCTCTTAGTGCTAATGCAACGTGCTTGACCCAGCTCTGCTAATGCTGAAAGGAAAAAACCCTGTACATCCCTTATAAGCTTGATAAGCCTATCTGCGTCGACTTCAAGGCTACTTTTAAAATAAAAGAAAACCAAACATCAAACAAACAAACTTCCTATCAACAAATGCATTAAGAAGGTGAGAAGAAACAACGGAATGAAGTATTAAGGACCCTTTTAAAGACTAAGTTATTTACTACTCTTAAAATAGATATAGGCCATCTAATCACTTAAACATATCTTTTTTGGAGGCAGGTGCGCAGGCAGTGGATGGAGGATGAGAAAGGGCAGGAAAACATGGCAGCACAGAAGTAAAAACAGGGATTCTATATGCTGAAGAAAAAAGGAATTTTTGTAATGAGAATAAAAATTTAAAAGAAGTCCTATAGTTTTGATGCTGTTTATTCTCTTTTCCATTTTTAAAAAGCATGCCCTCTGAATGCATAACATAACAATGTTTTAAACTGCCTGCACTAGCAAATTAAAAGCATGTAGTATGACCACTGGGCAAGGTGCGCAGTAAACAGAACTGTTCTTAACCTTAATAGCAGCATCTGGCACTAACAGCTTTGGCAGACTCTTCGGTACAATCCACTCCAAGTTCCTCCCTACCACCCCAAACTGCAACTTCAGTGCAGCAATTTCTGCCAAGCAGAATTAAGACCTTTAGGGATTTTTTCCTGCACACACCATACTCAAGACAGACTTTCACAGAATGCTTTGGGCTGGAAGGCACTTTTAGAGGTCATCTAGCCCAACCCCCCTGCAGTGAGCAGGGACATCTACAACTAGACCAGGTTCCTCAGAGCCCCATCCAACCTGGCCTTGAATGTTACCAGGGATGGGGCCTCCACTACCTCTCCGGGCAACCTGTGCCAGTGTTTCACCACCTTCACTGTAAAAAATGTCTTCCTTATATCCAGTCTAAATCTATCCTCCCTTAAAGTCATTACTCCTTGTTATATCGCAACAGGCC
>Ga0065711_1027234_pt1 | contig 52145 bp, 30 predicted proteins | sample Hoacrofraction12_FD_59098 | JGI IMG/M metagenome (GOLD analysis project Ga0065711, IMG submission 59098) | Hoatzin crop microbial communities from Cojedes, Venezuela - Epithelial fraction 12 v2 (version 2) | ecosystem: Host-associated > Birds > Digestive system > Esophagus > Crop | place... | reverse complement strand
TTCCCTCTGAGGGTGACGGAGCACTGGCCCAGGCTGCCCAGGGAGGTTGTGGAGTCTCCTTCTCTGGAGATATTCAAGACCTGCCTGGACGCGGTGCTGTGCAGCCTGCTCTGGGTGACCCTGCTTGGGTAGGGGGTTGGGCTGGGTGACCCACAGAGGGCCCTTCCAACCCCGACCATTTTGTATTTCTGTGGAAGGTTTGAAGCTGGAAAAGTCAATGCACGTTTTTTACACAAAGTAAAACAGACCATCAATACCAACTGTTGCACACTTAGTACTTTTTCAGAAATGTAATATTGGGCCACGGGAATCTGCGCAGACACCAAAACGCATTTTTGCACCGCAGTCTGCACACACAGAAAGCTTTACTTTTTTCAAGATCATACTGAACCAACAAGCAGAAAAATGTATCCGATGCAAGTTCTGATGAAAAACAACCAACCTCATTGATTCCAATCTGACAGATAACACACATAAGAACTCTGGCTACTGCAATGATGTACTGAAAATCATTGAGGATATAATAAAGCCAATGCAATAACAGCAAAATTGCACTTCAAGCTTCCAACAAGCGTCTGCTCTTGCCTGCTGTGAGCCCCAGCCCACCTGGCCAGGCCACCCTTCCCGTCGGGAGCCGTGCACTCGGCAACGCGGCAGGCCGACCTCTGCTCCTGCCGAGCCCAAGGAACAGACGGAGCAGCGAGCTCCCTGCCCCACGACACCGCTGCTTCCGAACTGAGGGTGCCAGGGAATAGAATTGCTTTCCCCGCTCTCGTGGAATATGCTGCACTGTTTGCTGACAAACTCACTTACTCGAAACACATGCCATAAAGCCCAGGGCAGCGGAGCATTTGTATGCCGATGTAAACATAACTAACTGCAAAAATTCATCCCCAGTGCAACATCCAGCATTTTGAGGTATGTCTCTAGCCATTCTGGCTGATACAGGACACAGTATGCGAGATATAGCAAGATGTTGGCTTTCTGCCTACTGAAATAGAGTCTTAGGAGATGTTTCCACCTCATTTTAACAAAATTACTGGTTGTTACGTAATGTTCCTCCAGTAAAATACCTACTATGTCTTAGTCTCTCCGTAGCCACGTTTCAGCGGTAGGCAATTTAATTTATATTTGGCTTTGTGGCATGGAGAGCAAATCTGGAGACAAAATGATAATTAAGCATTTTGATTTAATTACTATTATGGCCTTGACATTTAAACTTGTACGTTCCCTCAAAAAAAAAAAAAAAAACAAACCAAACTGTCGTAGCTGCTTCAACCTCTCTTTCCTTATTTTTCTCTCCTCTACTACATGTTTTTTTCAAAAATTAAAGTAAAACATTTACAAACACTTCACAACCTACACATTTCTTTCTATATCTCTGTACACAGTATGCTGCAGCACTGCACATATTTTGGTTTCAGATCAATGCAGACTGAGAGCAACAGATTTTAAAAATACCAGGTCATGCCATAATATCTAAATTGCTACTGAATTTCTCCCTCTCAAAAGAAGCCTTTCCACATCACAAATCCACGTTAAAATGTTAGGCAGCGTTTAAGGCAAGTTCAGGGACAAGTTACCCCCTGTGATCCTCAACAGGCATTCACAGCAGACTACGCTGCAAGGGAATCACTGCTCTCCAAGGAGAGCGCAGGAGCCTGCATGAAGCTCTTGATGACAGCACCTCTGCCTGGTGTTGCTGCTCTCTCCACACCTCAGCCAGGCTGTTCCTCTAGCAGAGCGGGGCAACGTAGAAGAGCTTTTTTCCCTGACCTCTTTAACAAGCCATGTATGATTGGTGAGGCACAACGTGGACAGAGTTTATTTCCCAAGATATTTTATATAGGGTAGTTTCAATCTACTGCTTTGCAGCAGGGTAACGAGCACCACCCATAATATATTCTATGTCTTGAAATTATTTACGCAATGCCCCAGAATTTGCTACGTGCCATCCTTGAAGATTTGCAACTCAAACTTCAACGGGAACTGATCGCGTAAATCAGACTCAAGCAAAACGCCATCAGCTTGGACAGAACTCAGCTTATGCAAAGTTTACGCTCATGTAAATCCACTGAAGCACTGACACTCACAGAAGCAGTAAAATTTAATACAAAATAACATATTTTACATACAGCTCATTGCATCTGTTCTTGTTTCTCCCTAATAGAGGAGTCCATTCTTGTACCACTGCCCCGCTCCTTTACCTCCTGTGAACCCCAGCCTCTGATATTTACTCATCAGTTACGTTCCAATTTTTTAATTTTTCCAGAACCGAGTTTCTGTCAAACACAGTTTGGTCACCTGACTGTCAGGGTTTTTTAAATAGAATAGGATAAGACACAGAAGGAAAAGAAGTCAAATCCAGCTGCTCCCAGATACGCAATGCTTAAGAAACGCACACATCATTTCTACCAGCCCAAACTGTCTCTAGAGAAACAGCTCTGTTGGGCCTACAGTCTGCCAAAAACATGATCTTCTCCAGGACCTGCACAGTTACACGGAGGACACAGGGCATTATTTATAGGAAGTGGCAAACCGTTATTAATTCATTTGCCTTGACTCTAAAAACAAAATGAGCCGTTATGACATTCAGAGCACTGCGCAGCACAGTTCTGGTGCAATTCAGCATGAAATACTCTGGAAATATTTGACATTTTTCCCCACTGTGAGAATGGTTTTCTAGGATGTGTATAAACAGCAGGACACCAGTGGGAGAGGGATGTGCTGATACTATTGCGTTACTGCTTTTTCAGAGTCTCCCTTTGCTGCAGGGCCCATGTTGACAAAAGGTAAAATTTGTTGCAATCCTTCCCTACACAGCATAAAACTAGCAACAGTATTTTGAGGGTCAACCAAAACCTACTCTTCACAGTACCACGTGCTCTTCTGCTTCAGAACTGCGGCACCTAGTTTCACCTGTCAAGTCATGAAGGTGTTTACCTGAAGAGGAGTTCTTCCACACGACCATGAAGGAAAGTAGAGTGTGGAAAACCCACCATTACAAGGGGCCTATCCCCCCTCCCCTGTGAGGGACACCCACATACAGTGCCTCAAGGCTTTCCAGTAGCCCAGCTCAGGAGGCAACACCTCCTCCTGCCCAGAACATGCTCCAGCCAACACAAACCCTAAATCAAGCGGCTGCAACCAACAGGGAGTTTGAGAAGGCCCTGATGAAAAGTACGTAGTACCTATATCAAAGTATTAGAGAGCTTCACTGCAGAGGAGTTGGGGGAAAGATTTCATTGCTTCTCTTCCCAGCTGGCCACCGAGACGATTTCCTTCTCTCTTTCTTTTTTTTTCTTGACAGGGGTGGGGGGACAGAGTTTGGCTTCCCATCCCCCAGTATAAGTTTTGTTGCTGTTAGTGACAGATGCTACTAAATAATTTTGCATGTAAGCCTGTCCTGACATCTCTTGTGCAACAATATTACACAAATGAGGAAGGGAACAAACACCAAAATAGCGCCCTTTGGAAGTACGCCTTGGAAATGCTGAATACACCAAGGTCTCTGGGGCAGCAGTTGCTATTTACCCTACCAAAGACAACAGGACGGCAAGTGCTACAGCTATGGCTTGGTGCAATTGCACTAGCTAAAAAACCAACCAACCAAAACCTTAGCATCTCCATTCTCACCATGCAAAGCAAGGGAAGTGTTGCTAATCCTCCACCTACACAAGGGGAAAATAAAACAAAGCAATTAACTCTATTTTCCCCATCTCACTTCAAACTGGTCCTCCCAGGCCTCTCAACGACTCAGTCCTCTACCTGAGCCACCTCCTTCCCACAAAGCCTTCAGAATTCAGAAGCAAAGGAACAGAGTCACCCCAACAGGAAGAAGAATACCTTCTGCCTCTCTTTCTATTCAACTAGTTAGAAAGAGCATGTGGCAGTGGTCCCAAGACAGGTCAGACTGAAGTGTCCCCCATGCACTGCAAGGCTTCAAAAGTAGGTTTAGATAGGCTTGTGTTCATCCTGTTCTTGTACTTCACATTGCCACCTCTGTAACCTACCTCATGCTCTTACAGCAAGGGCAGACTTGTTTCTCCACCTGTGTCTTGTACCTGAGCAGACATATCTTGGGAATTTCCTTTGCTCTCTCCATTCTGAGGCTTTAGCAGAAAAACCAGCAGCTCTGAGGGCCACACAGAGCCACACGCACTGAAACGTCACAGATTCTGCCTCAGAGTTACACCAATGCACGTGGACCCCTGTGCTGCACTGCTGAGTTATGATGGGGAAACATGCTCAAGCTGAAAACACCTGCCTACCCCAAACCAGCAGCGACGTGGAGCACTCGGAGAAAGAGAACTGAACTCCAAACCGCCTTCATCTACTCTCAGCAGCGATTACTGGTTTGAAATGCTCACTCAAGTCAGGGAGCTCAAACAAATTTCCTTAAAAGTGATCAGTGCTCCTGATTATAATAATGTGCTATTGCCGCCTCCACGCCCGGTCGTTAATGATGGCCTCTACAGAACTGCTCAGGGTCAGCAGCCTGCTGCTCTGCTAAATATTAACGACGTTGACTCCAGTTATAAAAGATGAGGTTAATGAATCCTGATCCATGCGGTTATGCACTGCATACCTGCCTGCTCAGCAAAACTAATGTCAGCCCATCAGAGATTTTTCTTTCATAACGGTAACATTATGAAATTCTGCAAGGTGACAGATAAAATGTGTGGTTGGGGATTCCCCCCCCTTATTATTTTTCACATCACTTTGCAGAGCTTTAAGCGCATGATAAAAGTTCACCTAAAGTATCTCAGCCCAGACTACATTAGCTATTCACTCCTACGAATGCTTGCTACAATGGGTATAAAACCACGTCTTGTATTTTTTTTTTTATGACAGGGATTCCTTGCTTTTATTGTAATCTTTTATTAGCTTTCATTCTCAGTTGTCCACTTTGATTTAAGGAACATCTTTTCTCTAGACTGACAAGGCAGCACGAAGCAGGCATATCAAAGCTAAAGAGTTATTTACTTGAAAAATGCCAGCTTTGAAGATCTCTTCCCTTAAACAGAGTCTTTCAGAAACAGTCCAGTGTATGCAACTCCACATTGAGTAAAATGACTGCACTGCTCATACAGCTGCTCTTCAGTAATCTGTGACCCTTCTGGTAGCTCAGGCAACTTATAAAGCCTGCATAAGAGTTAGCAAAAAACACCATTCCCTCAGAGTTAAAAACTCACAGTGAAGGTCCGTGAAGAACAGCATAGAGAAAAATATCTGCATGAAGATCTCTGTAGCAGCTCTTCAAGCAGTATGGCCCTCCTCATTCCTAACACCTTCGGGAGAATGACTGGCTTTGGTCTGGCCAGAGTAGGAACAACAATTCTCTCACAGGATGACCATAAAGCCCTGTTTTCTTCCCCATTTCTCTTCGATCCCCCACTAAAAATCCTCCAGCCCTTGATTTAGTCTGCAGCTTCCCCCCTCCTCATCCTGTCTCCAACACACACTAATAGCTGATACTACAACAATAAAAATCAAGGACGAGAGAACTCAGACCCCTGGTCAGAAGAGCAAGCTTTCGAAGTAAGAGGAACAGTAAATTAAAGATTCCTGTTAAAGGAAGAGACAAGAACCTAAAGGACATGACAATAAGGAACAAAATCAATCATAGAATAATTCAGGTTGGAGGAGACCTTTGCAAGTCATTGGATCCAACTCGCCACCCAAAGCACAGCTATCTTCAAAGTTACATTCAGCTTTGAAATTCAAACAGATCTGTTTCTCCTAGTCTTCTCCCTGAGCATTTCCAAGTTGATCTGGCTCCGTCCTCTTTCTTACAACTATTACTCAGCCACTCAGCTGCCTCTACTCCCCTCAGGACCTTACATGCTGTCACTTTACAGTCACAGCAGCCAAAGCTGCCACCAACCTTCAGAGTCCCACACTGCTCAACAGGTAGCAGCTTCAATTGAGAATCTCCTCTCTTTTGGCTCACCCAGCACCCGCAACCTAAAATTATTCTTGCTGCACTCCAAAAACCTCTTGGATCGCTTGTCTCCTGCCATGCTCCCCTTCCAGCAGATGTTGGGGTGATAACATTTCTGCATGAACACAGTATTTCCAAGAAGCTCCAGTAACTCACACACTTCCATGAGGCCCCACGAATAGACTTCACACCTGTCAGTCCACAGCTCGTGTTATCACTATGACCTGAACCAGTTACAGACATTCCTCTCCATTAAAACTACGCTAGCACAAAAATTTAGCATATATTGCTTTCTTTCACAAATATGCAAATTTTGGGGGGAAAAAGATGGACCTTTTTTTTTTTAATTCCCTAAGAAACGAGAAAAAGCAAGTTGAACATATGTTGCTCATGATCTTGGAGAGGGGGAATCTCTCAACACCCTCCTCATTCCTTGGTGTCAGAGAGTTTGCCAGGTTCTCTCTGTTCCCATTCACACTGGAGTTACATTTTTTAATACTTTTTTTTTTAAGAGCTGAAATTGACTGTTTGAAGTTTTGACAAGCTTGACAGCATCATGTGTCTTCCAAAGCTTTCCAGCACAAGCAAGGGAAAAAAAAAAAAAAAAGGAAACTGAGATTATTTCATGACTCACTAAGGGGCAATTTGTATGCAAGTCTGCACAGTGGTTTGGTTAACTCATCAAAATTTTATGCCAAAACAAAACTCTTAGGACTCTGGCCTTCTGCTCTCTAAAAAGTTGGGAGGATTCTTACATTGCTTTTGACATTCTTCCTTAAAAATTGAAAGAAGAATCACCTTGCAGACAGAATTCAACCCTGGAAGGTGATAAAAGGCCACTGAAATAAACAAAGAATTTAATTTTTGCTTAAGATCTCCTGCGTATCTTGCTAGTGGTCTGCAATAGAGCTTTGTTGCCTCCTTTGCTGCTCAATTCACCGTTCAAGGGGCAGTTCGCAACCAAACACTGTCTTCTTCTGAAAGCATGTTGAAACACAAAGCAAGCTCCGAACATTGATCCTGGAAGTGATTTTACATGGACAGGTTTGACGTGATCAGTGACGAGCTGAGTGATGCAGAGTTTTCCCGACTGTCACAGATCTCAGAAATGCAAAAAGTGTCCATTACTGGCACATGTCCATTGAAGTCTGTGATGGCTACACTGACAAACACCTGTTAAATATGCATTTATATAAAAATGAATGACAACTGCTACTTTGACACATTCTGCTCCCCTCTATACAGCTTCACGTCTTCACTCCAGTCACCAGAATCACAGGGGCCAGAATAACAGAATTCTTGCCTACATCCCCAGACTGGGAAGGACTGAAGGTAAAACAAAAAAGGCGTCGTACCACAGCAAGGCATGAAGGACAACTGAGTGTCCAGCACATTAAACCATGAGCAGCTCTGAACTCACCAAGACCTGGCTAAGCACTGTGGTCAGCAGAACCACAACGACATTTAGGAAAGCCAGCATAGGAAAATTACTCCTGCCGTGCAGCCATCATTTACTCCCAGGCAATTGCCTGTCCAGCTGGTTATTGCAAGGACACGTGGATCTCCCACAGTGCTGTGCTACCTCTGACACGCACTGTAACGGGTTCCTTCGGCAGTTGTATTTCGGTAAGACACAGTGCTACTGTTTTCGTACAGAAGCAGCAGCATTCTCTGGCAAGGGTTTATCTTACCAGGGCTGCTAGCAAGTCCACTGTAGGTTCACCTATATTTTTAGGAATTTTAGTTTATCTTGCAGACCAGGAATACGGGTGCTTTTTGCAAGGCCCACATTCCTAACAGAAGAACGACCAGCATCCACCAGCAGCAAGCCTGAGCGGTTACGTGCAATCTGGACTTCCCCAAACAGTGCTTTTGAATTCTCATCCCCAACATGTAACTTAACCCCTCTCCTCACCGCAGGCAGTAAGCTCTCGCATCATCTGATACTGCAACAAAACCTCGGGGAGATCAGTGTGAGGGCGAGCAGCCGCACTTCTCATCCCTTTGAAAAGGCGGAGGGTGAACTGGGAATTCACTGACAAGGCTTCCCAGTGCCTGCTGCCGGGGGTAACACAGCGGTGCCGTCTCGGGGCTGTTCCCGACCCACACAAATCATGAACCATGGCACTTCCACCCCATCCCAAAAGCAGCAAAAGCATTATCACAGCTGCTGGCACAATTTTACCCCTCCGGCCTTCTGAACTGAGAAGGAACATCACAGGCATAGAAATATAAGCTACAGTCTAGTTCCTTCCCTAAGTGAAGATTCTAGTTTACAATAACTGAAAACCTTCTTTAGCCGGGGGAGAAGGAGGGGGAAGAGAAATCTGAGGTAGTTGGTGGCTAGCGTGAGTTCCTCCAGAGACCTACACCAAATCCATTATTAACCTAGCATACTGTAAAAATGTTTATATTATACAGTGCTAAAGAAAGTAACCGTCAGCAAATGACACTGTAAATCCCACAAATCTTTCACGACTCAATGTGTTTAATAATGGTATCTCACTTCAATGAATAATACACAATGACTGCATTAATATTATAATTAGTTTTTTGCTTCCCATCTATCTGCCACTACATAAATGTAGAAGTCAGATCTATGCATTTTTTTGACAATTACCATTTCTTCTCCTCTATTTAGAAACAAATGTAATTACTTCAACCAAAAAAGACAGAATTACTTCTGCAGCAGAGTCAAAACATGTATCAACACTCATTTTCTATAATTATTCCACAAGCAGCTCTGTCTGGCATCTTTCTAGAATGAAAGGAGTTTACAAAAGGCCTTTGGCTACTTAATGAGCAGTACACAATTACAGGCACAACTGAAGAAAAAAATAAAGAAAAAAAGAAGAGGTTCTTGCCATTCATTTAACCTTCTTCTTTAGTGTCTGCCTTTAAACACAAAATAACTTCAGAGAAGAAGATGAACCTCCTCATTCCCTCACTTCTCTGCTGTACTTGACAGACAGCGAGTGTCATGGCTAGGATGTAAATAAATCCTGTCTATATCCATGTCTCACTTCCTAGTACTGTCTTGTTGCAGCATCTTGAAAAATTGTTGTGATTAACCTTAAATGTTTTAAATTATCATTTATTAGGGTCATTGTCTAGACAGAAAAACCACACACAGCTCCCATATCCCAGGTGAATTAACACATCACCGAGCACTCACACCTAAACTGGTCGTAGAGTTAAACATAACTAGTAAAGGCAAATGTGGCATGGAGCCAGCCTTAAGAAGAGATGAGAGTACATCACTGCACTAGTTCAAAGTCGGTGGTACGAGCAGGGGCAGTTAGCATCAGGGACCAGAAGAAAAGCCCCCCCAGGTGCTTGGGTCAGCTAGAGCTTTGCCTCTTCCGCGCTAAGGAACAGCAGAAGCTGAGGCTTGGATGAACAAAAAAAAAAAGACAGGCAAGAGGAGATAGGCTGCTCTTTACAGCCAGATTTCTCTCTTCTCTCATCAGTCTTAAACCAAAATAAAATGTGACATGAGTATGACAAAGGCTATTCCCCTTCCACCAGCTTCCTACAGAAAAGAGGCACACAAAGTCCTATGTATTCTTATAGCCTCCGCACTCCCACACAAATTCATCACCCTTCTGACACCCAAAGCCTGACAAGTCCTGCCATAAGCTTTTATGAATTAAAAAAGAGCTATTTTAAAGTCAAATGAGGTGGCACAGTTATTAAGCTATTTTTATACTTTTCTGCACTTCTAAGACAAACTTTGAGTCTCCTCACTTCCCCAACAGGCGCTTTTAAGGCACGGATGAGTAAACAGTACACTCCAGTTCCTCACACCGATCACTTTACTGATGACAGTGTGATTTGTACCGCAGAGCAATACATTAAACCAAAGGACCGAAGACTCAGAATATGTCCAATGTGAAGCAGACAGGTAACAAGGAAGCACCTCAGCAGTCCAAAACTCTTGTAAGGAAAAATCAAAGAAGTAGCTTCAGGTTTAAGAAGTTTTAAACTTGGTTCATCGTGAGATTAGTGTCAATTTGGCAGGAAAAAAAATTCAACTTCTAAAGATAAATCTGTAGAATCACAGACGATTTGTAAAATGGTGTCAAACAGTTTCCCACAAATTTAAGGGATATTCAGTGCAGTGAACAATCATAAGATCTCCAATCCAGATACCTAAGCAGAACAGAAATTTGGATGTCTCAAGAACCGAAGATGAATTTTAATGACTTAAGAGAAAATTGAGAAAGGAAATTGCCTTTCAAATCTTCTTCCACAGCAGTTAATGCTTCAAACTGCCACCTACTATACAAGACAAAACCTCATTTTGTCTCTTCTTGGGATGGCAGAGCCAGTAACGAAGAATCCAGATGAGAACCTGCACTGCATTTTAAATGGGATAGTTACTGCTTGGGCCGGGAGTCAGACTGAAATCCACATCTGCCCCAGATTTTATTTATTTCTTTATTTTTAGAAGCTAGGCCAGGTTACTGAATTTCACTGAAACTACTTTCCCTACCACGTGCAGGGATAGGAAGGAAACTGCTCAGCTTTCCAATTCGGCTGTAGAGTCTGTTTAGTATTTAGCATGAATAAAGGCCACAGCCTGCTGACCCTGCAACGAGTCACCTCCGAACAGCAAGGAAAGGGACTCTGATCTCAAGAAAGCGCAACGCAAAGAACTGAAGACTCACTGAAAGGGCTACAGGCCAAAAAGGAACCAACCAATAAATCAAAGCAAAATGGCAGTACAAGCACCACTGCCAGATCTTGGGACAGTTATTGATATACATTTATATTAATATTTGAGCATATGCCCTTATCTTTCCCCTTCCAGAGACACTCCTCTGTCCCCTCCTGCCTGCCGAGCTCCTCATCTCACCAAGCCCTTCTAGAAGGAACCTCCTTGCTGACGGCAAGTTGAGAAGGGCTGCAGAGCCCCGAGCAGCCCCAGCCCCCCCCTCACCTCCTCTGGTTCTGGGCCCAGCCCCCAGCTCCCCATGGTCCGCTCTCCAACCAAGGGCCCACATCACGATCGCTCCTCTGCCAGCACGACCCAGCAGCCGCTGATTACTACAGGCGAGGCTGCATCTGCCTCACCGGGGTGTTTCAATGACAAACTAGTCCCCTAAGGAAGATTTACCAAACTGAAATGTGATCTATCACCGAGTTTATACGGTCAAAAGCAGTGACAAGTGTGTCCCAGAGTGCAGAGTGTTAGTTATCAAATGTTGAAACCAACATGTTCTTACCCTCTCCGTTTCCAAATGTGCCATAACATTTACCGCTACAATATCTTTCCCCATCAATCCTTTAACTATTTCCTATGGAGTCTAATTAAAATGAAGTATTGTAACATACAAGCAACACTTGCATGCTATCGACAGGTACTTGCAGATGTTATTATATAGAATATAGCTCCTCAGTACTGATCAACATCGAAAGCTTAACAGAAAGTTTCTGCATTATCCTCATTATATGTTCAGCTTAATCTTTCGACGATAGCAAAAGTTGCATTGCTTCGCCTCCAATGTAATTTACTAACACTTCATACTTGAACACAAATGCTTAGAATTAGGCAATAATCAGGAGATTCCTCCTCTTTCATCTGCTACTTCTGTCCCAGCCACAGTGAAAACAATAACAATCTTCAGATCTTTTCTTCAGTTTCAGACAGTGGTCTCAGTGTATCAATAAATAAATACTTCCACAGTGTATAAATAACTATGTATTTATACAATGTGTAAATAAACATAACAGTGATTCTCTGAGGAAGCAGGGAAGAGAAAAGCCACTGAAGCGAAGGGCAGTATCTGGGGGTTGGACCCTCTCCTTTCACAGAGGCAGACGTGTGCCTGCCGTGCTTGTGTGCTCACGTGCAGAGCGGCAAAGGGCGTGCATCGAGTTGCCAAATTTTAATGCAGTAACATAACAATGCTCTTACCACATCTTAAGCTTCTTTCTGTACTTCTTAGTACCGTATCAGGACCTACTCGCTGCTTCACACACACACATACACGTGCTGCTGGTTTGCAAAACAACTCTAATGCCAAACTACTGCCCCAGTACTCCAGGGTGGGGTCTCAGAAGAGCAGGATAAAGTGATTCTGCCCCTCTGCTCCGCTCTGGTGAGACCCCACCTGGAGTTGTGTGCCCAGCTCTGGAGCCCCCAGCACTAGAAGGACACGGAGCTGTTGGAGCAGGTCCAGAGGAGGCCACAAAGATGATCCGAGGGCTAGAGCACCTCTGCTGTGAGGAAAGGCTGAGAGAGTTGGGGCTGTTCAGCCTGGGGAAGAGAAGGCTGCAGGAGACGTTGTGACAGCCTTTCAGTACTTGAAGGGGCCTGTAGGAAAGATGGGAAAAATATTGTCAGGAGGGCTTGTAGCGACAGGACAAGGAGCAATGGCTTTATTCAAAGGGAGGGTGAAACACCGGAACAGGTTGCCCAGAGAGGTTGCGGAGGCACCATCCCTGGAAACATTCAAGGCCAGGTTGGATGGGACTCTGAGCAACCTGGTCTGGTTGAAGATGTCGCTGGTCACCGCAGGGGGTTGGGCTACATGACCTCTGAAGGTCCCTTCCAACCCAAAGCATTCTGTGATTCTGTGATACGAGCCCCAGCTAAAGCTCAGGTTCCCACAGCATAAACACACAAGATGGCAGATTCCGTTGCGCACTTCTGTATGTATGCACCAGTTTCTCTATATAATATACTGCAGAAACAAAATGTCCCCAGCTTACGTTAGTATAAAGAACACATTATATGGTATCAAATAATGAGATCTTCCCCAAAGCTGCTTCTAAGCAAGTAGCATTGTTCAGATATTTAATTGCCATACATTTTACTCAGAAGTTATTTCCTCCTCCCTGCAAACACACAACTTTTTAAGTTTAGGTCTTCAGGCAATTTGCCCCCCAGTTACGAAATTGTAGCTAAGAAAGATTGTAATGGTTGAATTATTTTTTGAAAATGCCTTGTATACCACGCCGTGCGAGTTCCTAAGAAGATTAATTATAACCTAAAGGTCTTCCACAGGCAACACAATCTGCAGGATGAAAAAACCCCACCTATTCCATGATGCCTCATCCTCCTAGGACAATACCTAGGATGTGCAGGCAGCAGGACTCACTACCCACTAACACACCAGTCAAAGCAAACAGGCATTTGAGAGCTGAAAGCTGGCACAGCACTTAAAGGAAACGGAGATCTGAGACTGTGCTTTGAGGGAGGAGAAGCCGAGTTCTTATTCCCACGAGGGTGAAGCATCAGCTCAGCTCTGAGATTCAAATGCTACTTTTTCACTAGAAGAAAAAGAGGTAATAAAATTTAAAGAAAACAAAGGAAACAGAAGTGAGAGACGATAATGTAAAAGTTGAACAGCATCCAGCCCAGCACTGCTGTATCCACAGCGAACTCCACAGCACTCCAGACACCCACTGCTCCTCCCTGCTAAACTGAACGCTGCATGTTATTACCATAACAGGTTTGTATTAAAAAAAACCAAAACACACACCACCAAAAAACAACCCCAAAACCCCATCATACGCTAAAAAACCTGGTACAATGCAATGTAAAGGCTGCCGATAAGCCATGTTGTTCTGAAACTTCACGTCCAATCTCCCCGTATAAACGCCTCCCTACTATGGTGTGTCTTGACACCCAGAGGCTGCCTCAGCAGTGTAGGACATGTAAAGCTTTGCAGATCACAGACTGTCACAGTTCCTGGGGCTCCCAACGCTTTTCTTCAGGCAGACACCACACTACACAGAACAAGGCTCCCTAGATAGTCCAGGATAGTATTTTATCGTAAGCAAAGCTAAAATTCTTGCAAGCTGTATAATATGATGGGTACCTTTGTAAGAACCCAGAAATCTCATGGGAATTCAGGGAGCTAGGAGCTAATTGTGACCAGTAGAGGCCACAGTGCTGCATATTTCCAGCAGCAGCAAAGAGTCCCTGGTGCTCTGTGAGGTTCTCTGGAACACGCACTGAATCTTCTGCCATCTCCCCTCCAGTACAGCAAAACAAGGAGGTGTAGGCAGCGAGGGAATCTGCTTTCTCAGCAACCTTTTGAGGCTGGAGAACGGCCCTTCCAGACAGGTTCTCAGCTGAGCACAAAGCTCTGGCTCTGCACCCCACCATCTGTTGACTCTCTTGGGGTTGGTCATGAGGGCAAACGGGGAGCAAACCCAATAAAGTTGTTTAAGCAACCTGTTCCCTACCTTACTCTCCTTACTCACAGAACCAGACATGCACCCACCGCACAAGTAAAATGAGCTCCCACCTCCCTCTGCCAGGTCATCCGGGGGAAAGCTGTCAGTTTTGCCAGGACAGAAAGGTTTTTCACCTTGAGGTGGAGACACGCAGCAGAGCGGAGGAACACAGAGAGCAGCCTGGAAGCAGGGGGGTCGATGCCGGCACTTTTGCATGGAGAATGAGTGACTTGTGATTGTCCTGTACTCATCAAAGGACAAGCAAAAGGCAGGTTTAAAAAGAAACAAAAAACAGATCAAATTTAATGAGTCTCTACTATGTATGGAGTGGGGAAAGAGATAGTTGGTTTCTGACTCGGGATTTTTGAGCTCTTTAGACCAACAGGACTGTAACATTCAAAAAAGCAAAGCAGAAAGGATTTTTAAGGATTGACCTGTCAATACAATCTGGGAATTGCTCAGCTTTGCTGCCCAGAATATGACCACGTTATTGTTATCTCTGTGCTCTGAATACATAACAAGGCAACCTGCAGTGGTGTGCAGTGCGCCCAGAGCTTCTCGCACTGTCCTCGTGCTCTCAGGAGGGAACAGATGGAGTGCTGCAGGCTACAATTTGCTATTTCAGCCTGACTCCTTGAAGGAAGACAAATATAAAGAAAACTTGAAGGTGCTATACCAGCAGTACCCTGGTCATTAATCCAGGGAACAGCCTAGGGCACAATTTGTTTCATAACGTCTTGGAGGTATTTGAGTTTAAAAGCATTCCTATATCTCAACACATTCCCGTACATGATCAGAGGCCATTTCATGATTCCTGTGCAAATCTCATGCACAGTGTTGCAGGTTTTGTCCTCCTGTGGTGGATACAGGAGATTTCTGCATGATGTTTACAAAGTCTGTAACTCAGGCAGCAATTTAATCTCATCCTGCTTTTCTCCCCTAACCTCTAGAGGATAACCTGTTTTTAGAGTTTTTTACCTGCAATGGGAAATACATGGCCAGCAAACGCGTATGTCTAGGTAGGCATGTCTGGGTTAAAAGAGTAACTCTTAAGATTTGCTGGCAACTGAAAAGGTCTAAGCAATCCAACTGAAAGTGGTCAAACGGATACAACTGATTGTGCCAAGGGGGATGGTTAGCCGAGGACAGGTGCTACGGCAGGAGAGAAATACATCACCGAGAGCAGAAAAGCTGTTTTACAGGGACTGAAGGTTATAGATTTTAGTCATGTAGGAGGAAACTTGGACCCTAATTACAGAACTCAGAGAGAGGGAGAGAAAACACCTTTTGAAGGGAAGAGCTGGGTTAGCTGAGACAAACTCACATGTAAAACCTGTGTAAGAATGAGGCAGAGACCAGGGAGCAAAAAAATGCATGTGGATGTCTAAATCTTCATGCTCTTTATAGCAGCAATCAGATGTGATTTCATTCATAAACCCCTGTCATACGCGTTTTGAATGATGGGCCATTCACAGCACACAAGCTATAAACCCAGAGATGCCCCAGCCGAGCAGTCAGAGAAATGCCAGGCTTCCAGTACCGGGCTGTGGAGGGCAGGGGGGCAGTCGGCAGCCGGGCCACGGTCCTGTTCCCGGGCAGCACTAACCCAGCCCCATGGCTGCTGCACCCTGCTTGCCCAGCGCAGGGCTGCTTCTCTGGCTTGAAAAACTGACACACAATTCTAGATCTCGATGCAACTGCAGAAACCTCTGGGGCCTCCTCCCCAGTGAGCTGCAGAGCATTACATGGCTCTAACATTCTTCTTCCTGATATTCATACAAGAAAATAATTATATTTCTGTAAGATGAATAGCATAGTGCCTCATAATCCCTTCTATTTCACTAATTTCAACTGTGATTTCATATGTACTTCTATAGAGACTAACCGCCAGATCTGAGATCGGGTAATCATGGACACACTGCAGCAATCACAGACAAAGAAACGCTGAACTATTTGCAAGGTCCTTTTTCATACTATCAACAAGGGAAGTCTATTTGAAAAAAGCAAAACTCATTACCCATTCTTTAATATTTTGCTGTTTCTGAAGCCTAAGTACTCTAACGGATATTTAAATGAAGACCCTTCCCATTCCCGGCAACCTCACGCAGCACTGACCTCCTGGCAAAGGACTTTCAAGCAGGAAATTCAATCTTCTGCACGTACGCAACTGCCCACCATGGCTGTGCAGACAGCAGGTCAAACAGCCTTCGGTTATTTTTGCTAGACAAACAGTACATTTCACAATGTGAAATTCGATTTTAATTCATTATACTGTCGTCTGTGTCATCTAAAATTAAGATTCAGGTATATTCTGAGTCTCCACAACTCCTTCTACTTCCCCTTAATTTCCATCATTTTGGAAAAGGATGGCATCTTGTTGCTGGTTAGAATCAGCTAAGAATTTTAGAATCAGCTTCTAAACAGAACAAATGCTAGAATAGAGCTGTGGATAATGAACCTTTAGACACCTAGCACGAAAAGCAGCAGATAAGCTTGTACCCCCTCACCAAAATAAAAAAGGATCCACTATACCGGGCACCCCACAGCTTCCTCCTGGCAGACACTTGACCCTACCAAGGTAAGGGAGACAAAAGGCGAGCGGTTCAGAGTCACACATTGCAAATGAGAGGTGGCGGTCAAAGGATCTACTGGAATATGACACTTTTACAGCTAACACATCAGCAAAAGTTCCTTCATTTTTAATTATTGCTGTTACGTGTGCCGCAGAAAGTTAAGGTGATGAGGTGAAATATTATAGCACAAATTGCTCGGAAAAAAAAAAGAGAACCACCCTGTTTTCCTGAACAAAGAAACTCTGTAGAACTGAAGCAATTCAGACCAGAAAACACACACCCCAGCAAATAGTATGTTGTTTGAAAAGAATTTTTCAAGTATTTTACAACAGAGTAAAAATATCCCACACCACTGCTTTCTTTTTAGGTTCTTACATTGCACTTTTAAAAATGCCACCTTTGCTTAACCCATCTGCATCGCAGGCAATGCTCTGCATTCCCCTCTGCCGATAAACAGTGTTTGCTTTTAAAACCTCTTCGTGTTTTACTGCCAAGGGACAGCCTTGTGACAGCGAAAAGGCAGGAGCAGCAAGCTGATAATGATTCTGCCTGCAGCACACAGGTACATTTCTACAGCCTAAAGAGCACCTTAACGAGATAATATTACTTTTAGCGCAAGCCACCATGATCAAGTTTGGAGATTATTTCTTGGTACAAGCAAGAGTGTCTTTTACATTGAGACATACGCAGAGTCAAATAAGGACAAACTATCACTTATACTAACGAGCCCAGTCCGCTCACCCGGGAGCACTGACACTGACCTGCGAGCCTTGGCACAACCGGGTTGCAGCAGCGCCAGGGGCTTGGGAAACTCAGCATAAATCCCTGCTCGGCTGCAGCACAACGTACGGATATTGTAAGAAGCACCTGTTTGCACAGAGTGCGATCCCAACTCTTTTACACTGAGATATTTGCTTCTGTGTGAAAGTAAGTAAATATTTGCTCTGCCGTGCCAGCTGGATCAGGGGAAAGCTATAAATTGCCTCCGCATTTCATAAACCATAGCAGGCTGGCAGAAGGTGCGTATCTGGTGTTCGCACGCACAACACTAATTGGAAGCAACAACTACTGAAAACAGCTTCTGAACATAAATGGCAACACCAGCAGCAGATACAAAACTCCTTTTCACCCCGTGGTTTTCATGTCAGGTATTGCAAAGTTCATCTTTCAACTCTGTGGTTCCCAATTTCTTTAGTAGAGCGGGACAGAGAACAGAATCAAGAAAGTTGAGCTTTCACATAGGAAACAAACTAGTACAAGTGCGTTGTCAAGTGCTTTTGAAGAATAAGACCATAATATGCATTGAGGGATGGGAATCTGTGTTTACAAGAGACTTAACACTTCTTACCCAAAACCCCTTGCCATGGCCACAAAGGAAATTACAGGATGCAACATTGCGATTTCTATACCCTACAGAATGTAACACGCAACATTTTACACTAATATTTTGATCTATTGCCTGTATCAAACAACAGCTCGAAGATATTTGGGCTCTATAATGCAGTACGGGTATGCGCTTTGTCTCCGTTGGCATAGCACAGTTTTAATTCTGTATGAAAGAAAAAAATCCTCGCAGTCGTAGATCTGCTTGCAGGCAGAGTTTCTTTAGAGACAATGGGATTCTTCCTGCCCAGGAAAGAGAACCACATGAATCTTTTTGCAGAGGAATGTGTTATGAATACAAAAATAAATATTATAGCAAAGTGATGTATAGAACAGCAGGTGGAAAGATTTGCTGCTCTACGAGGTTGAGGAGTCGTCTGTCTTAAGAGAATAAAATCAACTGGGAAGAACTGGTTTTACACATACAGTAGTTCATTCATAAGACAGCATTCGGCAGTGCAATATTCCTTCTCTTATATTTGGCATCCTCCTCCTCCTTCCCCTGTTAAAAAAAGGCAACTTAATGCCAACAGTTAATCTTCCTGTTAAAAACATCACTAAAATAAATTTATCACTTGAAGGCTTTATCTTCAAAGTGGAGGACTTCCTTGATATATAATCTAATCTTTCAACCTCACCAAAGATTTTCATCAAATTTAATTAATTGACAAATCAATTTCTGGAGGTTTGGATCTGTTTGCAAGAGCTACTTCCCTCCTGCTGCTTTTTGTTCTCCAGTAAACGCTAGAAAACCTTTCAGACTGCCACAGGGAGGAAACCGTGACATTAAAGCTTTCAGATTTGGTTATTTTGTGAGGTGTGGTCTCCCTTTAAACCCCCTTCCAATGACGTCTGCATTCAAGATTTTAGCTTAATAATTTGAAGGATTATTGGCAGTTAAAATGGGGATTTGCAGATCTTGAGTGAAATACGTTGTTATAACAACTGTCAGTCTGATTTTGATGCTCAGGCCTATATGCCTCTCCAGCAATATTTGAGTACTTTGATATGGTCACAGCTATAGTCTACTTCAATACTATTTCTGAAGTCGTAAAATATTTCACTGCTTCATATTTTTAAAAACCACAGCCAAAAAAAAAAAGACAAATCTTTTAAGCTTTTTAGCTTATAAAAACAAAAAGCAAAAATCAGTTAAAAGGAGTTGAATATATTTCCTTCCCCCCCACCTCCCTCATTGCACTGAGTGAAATAACAAACAGCTAAAATGGTGACTTAGTTTACAAACCCCTGCCCAGTCCCACAGCCACAGCAATCACCGGGATCACAATCCAAAGGCCGAGGAGACTGGGGGTCTCTGTTTCTCCAGCTGTGCAATGCAAACTGCGATACAAAGGGATCCCTGCATCCCCCAGAGGGGAATAAGACCTCTGGTTCATTCTTGGTTTTGTCGTGTTCAGATACTGTAATATCATGGATCACAGATATGTCCATGGCCTTCTCTAGATGGTTAAAAAAAATAAAATAAAATTCCTTTTTCAAGCTCACCCAGTACAAAAACGCGATGCAGTTGTGCAGACAGACATACACACCATGACGAAAAAGGTTCTACACTCTCCTACTCCATCTGCTGGCTCTGCAACTGTGTTTAAGACATCAACGTGCTTTTTTGTTTAGGCTGTGCAACACCCCTGCTCATCTGGGTAGGCTGGCAAGTGTTAAACAAGAAGCCATGTTCATCTCAATATTTCAGAGTCCACTGGGGAAAAATAAAAGGGTAAAATATTTATGAAAAAATGTGAAACAACTAAACATGTAAGGAACAAAAACTGCTCCTAAATGTCTTGCAAATATCTCCTGGTTAAAAGCACTAACATGAAGTTAAAAATGTGTGCGCTCTTCCATTTGGCCCCTGCCTTGCTTTTGCATTATACGTTAGAGCTTCCAAGAAAGCCAATTAACATGCATTTTATTCTTTGAAATGTTTAAAATTAGGCACTTTCCGTGTATAAACTCTAAACATTTCTTATTATTTGAGTGCTTTTTAATGCACTTTTTTTGTGTATATTAAAAATACATTTAAAAATGAAAGGCATTTCTGTTTCAGCTGTCTTCGGAAAAGCAGAAAGGGAAACATCAGCAGGAAGCCACGAGTAGCGTCTGTCCCAGGACAAAGACAGGATCGTGACTATGCAAACCCAGAGCGCTGAATAAATGCTTTGCAAGACCGGCTCCGTCACCTCGCTCCCAGGATGAATTATGCTGTGTATCACCCGGCGAGGGAAAACAGACACCTCCCTTCGGTCGCTCCTCGGCGGAAGTTCAATGCTTAACACAAGCACTGCAAGAATACACACATCGCATGATCCTTTCCAGTTTCCTCCTGCTAACAGGGCTTTTCACACTTGGACAAAGCGACATCTGGAAATGATCATCTCATCGCACCCTCAAAAACCTAACAGAAGCAGTAATAATATGGTAATAAGGGATGAAATTTTATGAAAGATGCCACTTAACTGAAGACTAAAAGACACCACACAATTTAAACAAATTGCTTTTAGCAGGGGACTGAGTGACAATCCAGAAAAAATGCCTGGCCCGTTTTTGCAAATGGTGGGCCACATTTTAAAGGGGTCTAAAATGCTGACTTCGGTAAAGCAGTGCCAGTTCTGCACAAGCTAAGGATATAGCCCTGTGAAGTCACGTTTTTAGGACCACACTGGAGACATCCTTAAACTGAGGCTGCTGAAATGGAGCTGCATAAGCAAAGAGGAAAGAAGCTATTAACACGTCAAATACCTGCTTATTTTGCTTTCCTCCCTCCCCAGTTTCCAAGTGAGCTGAAAAAGAGGAATCACGCAATTATCCCAACGTGTACAAGAAAATTCGAACAACATTGTACACAAAGATGTGAACTCAGTTTGCCAATGAACCCAGGGTGGTTTGGTAACGCAGAAGCTGACATCACTTTGTTTCAGGTTCTCTGCGCACCACTTGTGTCCAGGCTCCAGTCTGGGAGATCTGAAACCATTAACGTGGACCCAACCCTCCAGTCGGTGACCTTCCCAAGTGGCCTTTATGTGTGTCCAGCATATTTCAAGTAGAAATACAGCCTGGAAAAGCTTCAACAAGAGAAAAATCAAACTGGTTTGTACTCACTTTGAAGTTCATTTAAAACCCCTTTCACTTTGAAACGTACTGTGCCCAACCCAGGTGTTTAGCTGCCTCAAACCTGCAGTGTCACTGCGTCACCCAGTGCCCAGGGATTTACCCGAGTTCAACAAAACAGAACGGGTTTTTTTTTCGGTGGTGTCGGGGGGGTTTTTGTTCTGTTTTCTCCCCTCTCTCTCTCTCCATTTTTGCCTCTTCAGGTTAGGAATACTCAGGCTATTTAGAATGAAACCTGGAAGGAACCCAGGAGTCATGAAATACAGAAAGGAACAGTGTCCTAAATTCAGCTGGCATGAAGATAAGTGCAAGGCAGGTTCAGTTCTTTTGGAAGAAGTCACGAGGTCTCATCATTCGCAAGAACTATTCTTCGGGACATGAAAGCCTAATGCCTTTATGGAAGCTGTCATCTTACTGACCAGCCTGCTCACTCAGAAAATAACGCTATATTCAAACCCCATCATAGAAAGCCATTAAATTAAACAGCAACACCACCAAGCAGAAACAGCGTGATGTGGAAATGAATAACTAGGCTTCATCCTAATAAATAAAAATAAAAAAAAAAATTCTGGATAACAAACTGCTTTTGCAGATAAGAAAATAAATCCCTAGAATTTAAATCCATCATGAGCAAAATCCCTCTGGAAAAAAATCCAGACCAAAGCACTATTACGACTGCCTTTATATTCATAACTGTATTTATGCAGACTAAGATAAGGGCAATCAATCCACATGCCTCAGGACAAAGACCCAATCTTCTGCAGGGACCAGGATAAAGAAAATTCCTCACCATACATACCACAGTTAAAGGTGATAGGGGACATGCTTTGCTAGACTTGGGATTTTACAGGCATTGGTCACTGCTAGAAACAAATACCAGATTTATGGCATACTGATGTGCTCCAGCAGTAAATCCCAGCCTCTCCTCTGCACATTGCTGCTCTCCAACACACTGAGTTTAGTGCCTGAACTTTGGAGGGACCGCGGCCTCACACCAAGCCAAGCATCTTGCCAGCTCCAACAATCCGACTTTTCAGGAGTCCTGTGTTCAGTCCGTCACCCAAAGCGCACCAAAACACCCTGCTTCCCCTTCTCCTCCCAAATCCCTTCTGTTTCATACAGGTTGTCACTGTTGTTATATCCCAGACAACATAGCTGCTTCTTTTTTCAATTCTTTTCCAGTAACTAATTCATAGATCTATTCTATCTTCTATTCTTTCCAAGATTTCTTTCCAGCTGGACCACATTTCCATAGCCAATACATCCATACCTTGACATTGATAGTTTCTCAGAGAGACATCTTCTGGCTGGAACACCCCTATACCTGCAACCAGCTGCACCTCTGCAACTTGCAGAGAAACCAGAAGTACACTTTGCTCTCTACAGAGCTCTAGGTTTAACTGAAGCATTGTCTGCCTTGTCCAAGAGGTCTGAAGGTACACACTACATGCTAAACAGAGGTTCAGGCCTGACAAAGAGTGACCACAAAATCGTACCACTCTGACATGCTCATGGCAACTAAATGTGTGTTATCAAGAAACATTTCACCTATTCTTTCAGCTGTTAAAGTGTAGCTGCTGTCTTTCTACTGCCCTCAAAATTAAGTGAGGAGGAATAAGAATAAAGCTGAAATGAAGACAGGTTTATTATCTATTTTTATATTTATTTTCTATCACGTTTATTACCTATTATCTATTTAATTAATTTGGAAGGAAAAATCACCATCTTCTATGCAAAGGGACTTACGCTGTCAGGATGCGACACAGACAAAGTCCCTATCTTTTAACGATGCTACCAGGCTGATTCCAAGCACAAACTGGGGACAAAGGATCAAAAAGCAGGAATACTGTATTTTTGTGACTTTGCTCTTCTCTCTCTAGCTGGCATGCCAAAGGCTGTTGAGGTGGAACGAGAACAGAGTTTCAATCGCCAAGCTGAGTGGACAGAGTCACTAACCCAGGTACCAGTCCCCCAGGCTTTGCAGGATCCACGTGCCAAACCTCAGACACGAGATCACGCCGTTCCCAACAGCCCACCCACAGCGCTCCACGGCTCTCGGGAACAGGCGCTAGCGAGAGGAGAGCCAGGTCATTTCACCATGCTACCCAAGCCTTGATTTCAGGGAATTTAGCAAGAGAGCAAAACCAAACCCAGGCAGAGCATGCGCTGCCGAGGCGCGTCTTCTCACAGCTGAGAAAAGAAAGTCCCTCGCGGCATTTACCAATAGAGGAAACAAGAAACCCAGGTAAGGTTTTCCTTTGCTGCTAATATTCTACAGCAAGTGTTCTTCAAACACAGGCAGTGCCGCTGAACAATCATCTATTTCCACAGTTGTCTACATATAAAGTTATAGAACACAAAACTAAGAGTTAAAAGATAACTAATATTAATTGGGAAATTAATGTATGTTTCAGGACAAGGCTTAGAGAAACTCTAAGGTAAATCAGCCTATGAAAGAGTGATTCTCATACCACCTACAGAGCAGCTATACAGAATTCTCTTTCAAATCACTTGATATGCCATTTGTGTAGTGGTTTGACTCGTATATCAGGATTTTTTTCAGGTTTTCCTTTGTTTTTTTTGGTAAGCTTGAAAAAAATGAAGGCAGCAATATAGCAACTCTGAATCTTATTTTTCAACATTAGCCTGTGAACGTTTCCTATTTAACAGGAGCTATCACCTTAAAATTACATCAGAAAGAAACGTTTTTGAACCTGTTGTAACAATTCATACTAACTCAGCACAAAACAGAGTAGCCTTCTGGTTGTTCAGTTGGTGCATGTCATAACAGTAGAGAACTACCTCCTCCTTCCACCATTCGTAACAGAGCAACAGACAAAAACATTTCTATAAAATACGAAAGTGTAGTCTTAAAACGTCAAAAAAAGAGCAAAAGCTGCTTACTGCTTCCAAACTTTGCAAGATTTCATGGCAACAAAGTACCTTTTAACAATAACTAAAGGAAAAGGTTTTCCAACTACTTCATGATACCATATCAAATGCTGAATGTACACATTATTTGCATTTATATCAGCTACTTTATCCTGACTATCTTTACAAGGACTATTGAATTCAGCCACATCGTTCAAGACTAACTTTTATTTCCCTAGGCCAAGAACAAAATTGAGTATTGATCTTGACAACTACTGCCTTCTCCAGGAGACGTCTCACCCTCTTTCTGAGCAACCCCGTCTCCAGCAGCCTACCTGAAGAGACGGCCTGCATGTGACCCATGCCAACTTTTTTATATGAGGACAAACCTCCTCTTTTCATAAGCTTGTTCTATGAAGAAATATTGCCACACCATGTAGAGATCACAAGGTTTCTCAGGACTTTTTCTCCCCTCCCATTTCTTACCAAGTTACTCTCTGGTCAGACTGGAAAGTTTCCTGCTTCCAAGCTTGAAAGTCACAAAACCCTCCTCATCTTACGAGTCACCTGTTGCCATCACCCAGAGAGGCAGAGAAGCTGATGCTCAAAATAGCTTTCCCAGATAGTATTTTAACCAAGTCTAAAGATTATTTTTAAAGAAAGTCTTATCTCTGTTCCTTTACTAATATTCATTTAAATGTTACTCTTTGGCCTTGTTTTTCACACGAGTTCATCCCACTAGAAGGCAAACACTTCTCAGATGAGACTCCCCGCATGCTGACAACCTCTAGTTTGCAAGGTCTTCCCTTGTCTTTCCCATCCACCAGAGGAAAAAAGGACTTTTCCTCTATTCTCCCTTTCTGTGGCAACTGGAGAAAGAAAAAAAGCAGGGGAAAAGTAAGTAAGTAGAGAGAAGAAAACAAGCCCCAAGCTTCCCAAATCACAACTTTCCAAAGCACACTCTTTTGAGCGAAGCCCATGAAACAATGATTTTAAAGAGCTCTGTTTCGCTATTGAGGATGGCCATAAAACCACACACTGTCAGAAGACCAGTGTTGAACTACTAGGCACTACTGGGAACTGTGTTCAAACATAAAATTCTGATTCTGTTATCATCCCCCAACCTATTATTTTGGGGGTAAAACCCAATATTTTACATATTCCTTTCCTTTAACCACCCCTCAACCCTGTGTCTGGTCTTAACCTTAAGCAGTCATTCTCTTTTCCCCATTCCCTGCTGAGAAACTCTTCCTTCTGATTGACAGTTTAGTGTTTTATGCCTCAAGGTCATTTGATCTTCTCCTATCCCAAGTCACAACCCATCACAGTCCACGAAACAAAACAAAACAAAAAAATCACACGACAAAACCCACAACAACAAATAAAATCATTTACAAAGTCAAAGTTTGCCATATTTTCTGGCAGTTGGCTTTTTCTGGAAGCAGACACGCTGGGACTTATTTTTTAGTATCATTTCTAAAGATCAAATATAAATGAGGTCTTGTAATACTGTCCTGTAGAAAACCAAAAGCATCAACAGTGGGATAACGGACGCCCAGGCACGCACTGTCTATAGACATTTAGATAAGATAGTATCCATTTTAATAAAACTTCTTTGTGCTCATTTAGAGCAAGAACTTTCATAATTAGTTTTTATGGAGTTTATATAATGAAAAACTTTTTAAAGTCCATGTAAACAACTTCCATTCACTGTGACTAAAATCTGAAAATCATGAATGATCTTGATAAGAGTTGCCCCATGGTGTAACGACTTTCTAAGCTCATGCTGAACCATTCTGGTCACGCTTTTGCTCTGATGCAAGGCCAACAGTCAAGAAATTCACAGCAGAAAACTGCAACTTTGTAAATGAGCTTCTGTCACTTGATTTGAAGCAGAAGAAAAGTATGGTCGTTCCCAAACCCTGTTCTAATTTAGAGATGAAAATAAAAAATAAGAACCTCCTCGCAAGGTGTGCCAAAACTGCAGGCTATACCAGTAGTTACTCAGTCTCCCTAGCACCGAAGTGTACAACATCGATGTGAAAAGACACTAAGGAGATTATTTAGTAAAAGGGACATTGACTTCTCACTGTTGGAAGGTTGCAGGCACCCTCTGTTTATGAGTATACTGATCTCTTTAAATAATAAAATATCTCTCCCTCAGTAGAGGTGATATTCTCAACTATTACTTCTGCAGTCAATTTTTTTATCTTTATTAGTTGGCCTAATAAACACAGTATCAACACTAAACAGTCCAGTAAAACAGAACTACTCCAGTCATCCACTGATTGCGTACAAATGTGTAGGAGTTTGGTACTTCCTTCCTGCTAAGAAAAAGTAATGAGAAAGAAAAGAATCAAAAAATTCACTTGAAAAAACCAGCATCACTCGTACAATCCTGGCATGCTTTGGGTTGGAAGCGAGCTTTAGAGGTCATGCAGCCCAACCCCCCTGTAATAAGCAGGGACATCTTCAACTGGCTCAGAGCCCTGCCCAGCCTGGCCTTGAATGTTTCTAGGGATGGGGCATCGACTACCTCTCTGGGCAACCCATTCCAGTGTTTTGCTACCCTCCTTGTAAAAACTGTCTTCCTTACATCGAGTCTAAATCTACCTTCCCTTAGTTTAAAGCCATTGCTCCTTGTCCTATCACAACAGGTCTTGCTAAAAAGATTCACCCCCCAACTATTTTAAAAAAACCTCAATTTACATTGGTGTCATTCATTAGGTACTCTAAGAAAAATCAAGGAAGTAGTGCTGTTTTCTTGGTTCAGCACATTTTTGAAAATCTTTACCGTGGTAAGTTTTGCGTAATTATCCTCAGAATAGGGTATTTTGAAGGAGATCCACAACATAAGGAAATTGGAATAATGAGTTGCATTTACTTGTCTATCATTTCAGTTGGCATTCTATGGAAGTTATACATCTTTAGATACTGGGTAAGTCTCTCCCTTCTTTTGACTCCATTCATAGATCAAGATCATTACAATTTCTCCCACCCAACGCCCTAAACAAAACATAAATGCCAGCACTATCAATCTCAACAAGCTCTGTATGACAACAAACATTAATAGAATGACCTTCTTCAGCTAGATTTTAATCAGTAAATTCGGATGGAAAATAGCAAGTGGCACAGCTTAGCCAACGTGAACAAATTATCTACGTCATCCTTCATGATGTCAGTCAATACCTACGCTGAGCAAGGAAACTCAGCAATTTGGGATCCAGTAAAATACATCATTAAGCACAAAGCCAACATCCTTTTTTTTTTTTTTCTCTCCTGAATTAAACTAAAGCAAGCATTCTTTACATCTAATACAGAAAATTTGCAAGTGTGGCTGCTGCAGAGAGTGTGCCCACAAAGTCACAACACACGAACTGCAGACCAAGTCTCCGCACTTTGTATTTCCATATGCAAATGCAGAGTCCCAGACCAGCCCTGCAGTTATTTCTGCTGAGGGTTAGAGAACTTGACCACACTAGTGAAGGAGCAGACAGCCAAATGACGAGTAGCAGAGCATGTGCTTATTTCCCCCATATGCCAGGACATCAGCCACGTCACTTCATGCTTTCCAACTAGCTGCAGTAAAGCCTCCAAACATCCAAACATCTCTCTTCTACCCATGGACACGTGCTGAATAGCAAACACCTCCATGCCAGATCGTCATGCTTAGATTTCTTTTTTTTTTTAAACAATTCTTCTCAAAAAGAAACTAAATGTTCCCTGCCTTACAACCTCCATAATAAAGGAAAAGCAGTAAGGATGTGCTCCCCCGCCCCACAACGCACTCAACCTACCAGGCTTCCTCTCATGGTAGAGGAAGAGGATGCTGCTGGGCATGCCCATGCTGAGACAGTGGGTGAGGAACGCTCACATTGCACTGCTTAATACCATCCCAGGATGGCACTTGGCTGTTCTCGAAGCATTCTTCAGACTTCCCATTTGCTATTTGGTCAGAAAGAGCAACAGGAACACAAATGCTTTTGCACAAGGTCCCTGCTACTTAAATCCACTTGCTATAAACCATGAATTTGTGGGGAGGGAAGGAAGGCTGCAGAAGGAGCAGCCTTTTAGTCTCTGTCCTTTGTTCACACTATAGTAAGGACCCCACAAAAATTACAAAAATTCAAACCTTGAGAAGACAGTTGTGTGTCAGAAAAAATCCTGCTAGGTAGAAAACTGCTTTGTTCATCCCCTTGCAAGGCACAGAGCTTGATTTCCCTTAATGGATAATATTAAAGTATGAAAACGGGATGAACAGCCAATATATCCAAAACATGAGGACCATGATCCTTTAGTTTTTCCAGGAAAGGCCAATATGGCTTAGCAAGATGATAGACTTTTCCTGTCCCTATCAAAATAGATCTGTTCCAGTAAGACAGACAAAGGGAAGAGCTGCACAGTGTTTGAACAGGTTTCTTTATCAGAAGTGAATCTGTTCCGTCAAATGGAATACAAAAATGTATTTTAAAAACTAAATGCTTACTGCTTCACCACACCACACTCATAAATTGATAGCACTATCAATTTGTTAATAACCAGTGCTGAACCATCACCCAAGAAAAACGTATATTCTGTTATGCACTCACAGGGTGAAAATTTGATAACAGACTAGCCTTAAGAACAATTTGCCTGCTGGAGAATTGGTTAGAAAACTCTCAGCTGTTTGCCCATTTCAAGAGGAAGCAGCCATACACTGTAGGAGAAAGTTTGGCTAATACACTACATATGTAAAAACAACTGTCTCTCAAATACTTGCCCATAGAATAAAAAGTAAAATATACCACGATATATGAAAATTCATCACGTCAATTCAGATCACTGACAAAGCAGATCTGCAATAAGGACGTGAGGAGGCCCATTTATTATCGTGTCAGTAAGTGAAGCAAAATATCTGTACCGTATTATGAAGCAGCAGCAAGCCTACCTGCACATTTTGTTCTCGTCGTGAGGGGTGGTCCAGGGGGCCCTGTGCCTCCTTCCCCAGGGCGAGTTAGCAGCACTCTGATCTCGTACTCCACATCAGGGTCCAAATGCCACAGTTTGTAATTAGGAGAGTCTACAATGTGCGTTTCTGCCCAATTCCCAGTCGTCGTCCGATACTCCACCTCTTTCAGTATGATGGGCCCGTCTCCAATGATGGAGTTGGCGTTGGGTTTGATCCACAGGTACGTGGCTCCGACAGCCAGCAGCTCGGGAGGGGCGATCGGAGTTGGGGGTTCTGGAGACAAAAAGAAATAATGCGAGGCCTGAGACAATTTCATCAAAAGGATCAAATTTCCACTATATATTTGTATGGCAAGGCTGTCCCAAAATCTTTTGAAACACAGGCAGAGTTTACCTGTCATTTGCAAAATCTTTCATAAGAATTTAATCTCTTACTGAAAAGAACTTGGCTTCTTTTATTTGCGCTAAAAATTCAGCCCCCTTACCCTGGGGGTAGTATCACCCGTCAGGACCCCCCTCAAAAACACAGTAACCACAAACAACTTCCATTTAAAATGAAGCACAAAAGTCACTTCTAGAAGATCAGAAGGTTTATACTTTTTTCCTCCCTTAAGCATATGAGCATAGCAGTCCATATGATATTGGAGGGCAAGGGGGGAACGGAGTCTGAAATAAAGACAACTGAGTGCCTTTAGCATACACCATGTATGAAAAAGCTCCAGTACAACAGCTCTTGCTCTGCCCTGTGACCCGACGTGGCAAAACATCATCACGATCATCAATATGGTATTTTGGTTCAGCCAAAGCGCAATGCTCAACATGACACAATTAACAAGTGAAAAACTCCAATCACTTGCTCATTTTGCTATTTTAACAAGCAAAATAAAGGTTAAAAATAGGATATATTCTTTGTAATCAAAGCACTGGCTGTGTGTCTGGAAAAATACCAGACCATTTAAACACTAGGGATCTTCCCATGGTCAATGATATCAGCAGTCAGGACGCTGCTAGAACTGACTAACTGGGGCTCCTGGTAGCTCAGAACTAAGAACAACTCAGACACCGGTGAAGCAACACCTCCTGTCATGTTTGATTGCAAAGTTTGCTTAACTTCATAAGCAAAGGTACTCGAGCAAAGTCTGCATGAGACGTGAAGAGTGCCTCGATGTCTGAAAAGCATCACGAGGAGGCAGGAACCCAGCCACTGAATATCACCTCTGTGATAAGAAGAAAAGCAAGCCAATAAAACACATCTCAGCAGCACCCTTTGATGAGAACTACAAAAAAAATCTACAGGGCTCTGGCTGCCTGCCTGACTTTTTTTTTCCCCCTCTGTCAGTGTATAAATAACACTTGCATATTGGAAGCCGCATGAATAGCATATGCCTTGTGGTTTTGAAAACCTGAGCTGAACTGTGCAAGATTATGAGCAGTTTCTTTAATCTCATCTAGCTTTCCCTCTGTCACAGTCTAACATGGTTTGCTCTCTGCCCAGAGGACACAAACTCTATTCTCTTGTGAAAATAAGGTGACGAATAGGACACCTCTGTCTCAGAAAAAGAAACCTATAAATATTACAGTGTGGCATTAATTTTAGAGTTCTGTGGGACTTAGTCTAAACCATTCCTACAGGGGATTCTCCAAAGAATCGAGAGAAATGGAAGAATTCAGGACCCATAGAAATGTGGAAGGGAAGAGTTTGAGCACCACATGATGGGAGGAAGATGGGACTTTCCCCTCTGGAGAAGTCTGCAGGTTAACATCTATCTGCTCAGTGAAGAGAAACCAATGCACAGAAACCATTATTGTACAAAATTATGAGCTGAAATGGTACTTGATTAATTTCTTCTAGCTAACTAATCACAATGAACTGCACTATCTGCTTGAGATTGACTGCAGTAGCTGTGCATTGTACCTCTGAAAAAAAAAAAAGCAATCTGAATTGTAATTGTAGCAGATATCCTACATGAAAAAAACCTAGTGTCACAAGCAAAGTTTTTTTGTGGAATATTTGTTTCTGCTTTTATTTTGCACCGTTTCCCTAGTTCCTGCCAGAATCTTTTCCTGATATGAAATGTTAGGCTGATTATGTTTTGACTTAGCAAGGTTATTTCTCCAAGAAACTTGTTTTCAAGAAATGCATGTAGATACATTTTCATTAAAAATCAAATTATTATAAGTCACAAACAGTTTATTACTTGTTTCTTGGTGCAAGACAATTAAAAGATAGACTTTGTGATTTTTATTCCCAATGCAAAAATGACATCTAACAATTCACATCACAGCTGAACACAATGAAACACTGAACTCCATTCTCCTGGGCTGTAGACTTCAACAGTAACATTATCCAGGTTACTTTGGGATTTGGTTGCAAGTTAGAAGAGATTTACAGGACTGAGCTTAATTAACAGAGCAGTTTGTCCCACTAAACAGACATGAAAGCCTCCTCTAGCAAGCTTAGAAACTACCATCGCCTAACAGATTTAAATTAAGACGACACGCAGCATTACTGTCTTTTCTCTTCTAGGCCAAATCTAAACCTCCCCCACCCCACAAAAAAGTGATGGTGGTTTTCCCTTTTTCCCCCTTGTTAATTTTCCCCTTTCCAAGTATCATTTGAAAAGTGGGTACCACAGAATATTAGAAAATTAGGAGTTAAAACTGCTGCTCCCATTTTCCTCATTTAAGAAACTCGGATCAACAGCCATTGTAGGAGTCATTCCAGGCTCAGTCGCACCTCACTGAAAATAAGGGGCTCTTTCCTACTGGCACCAATTGGACAAGCAGCAATTTTTTTTAATATCACTCTGTGCCAAATTACTACAAGTGATCTAAACAAGTTACCCATTATTTAGCAAAATTAGCACATAAATAAGGACCATTTTTTTGGCTTTTGTAACTAGCCACACTTGTCAGTTACAGATGACCAGCCTGATGTTATGAGCTCACTACTTTAATTAAAATCTCTATGTGATCTTGATTAAATAAAGATGGTGACAGACTGGCCTTGTACACATGTAATTGTAACCAACTGTATCTTAAGCCCTGTTTGATCCAGACAGTATTTTATATTGCAAGTTTTGTCTAGGCTGTTGCTGCCTTTCAGCCTTTCTCCCTCCTCCTCCTCCAGACGCAGAGGAGAAAGCCACCAGCTCCCCAGGAACGAGGACATCAGGAATTGGACTGCTGCAGCTGGAACAGTATCTCGCCTGAATCCCAGACTCGGGAAGGGCACAGAAAAATGGGATTCCTGGGTGCCCCCTTTTCAAGGAAACAAAAGACCTATGTAGTACAAGCTCAAAAAGGGGTTACTGAACACGAGTAGATTTACTGTACGTGCAAAGCAGGTCCAGCTGTGCAGACATGAAGGGAATTTGGGGTGTGCCTTTCTCCTCCTATTAGAAAATACAGTCACGGTCTACAGCAGAACAGGCTGAACACTGTTAGGGCTGTACAACGACAGAAAGTTTTGTAGTGCAAAGAGCATGAGAACAGTACCAAAAAAGACCAAACAGAATCACAGAGTATCTCAAGTTGGAAGAGACCATAAGGACGATCGAGTTCAACTCATCCAAGTCCCTGCTCCTCACAGGAGCTGTAGGACTAAGAGCATCGTCCAGACACTCCTTGAACCCCGACAGGTTTGGGGCCAGGAATACTATACTTTCCAGCTGCTGTGGAAAACACATGTATACTCTTTGGCAACCGCTCCTGAGTGTTTCTACTCCACTACTAGAATATTTCTCTATGTGATTTTCGAAGCATGGCAGTTCTAAGCAATTGTTAGACCATGGAATAAAAATGGGCTCCACGCATCCTTCAGATGCAACTGGGAAGACTGAAACATGAGAGAGAAATCCCCATCACCCATTTTCACTGTCTCCCATGAAATAATCCATAAGAAAAAGGAATTATAAAATATGTAATGTTAAAACACCTGGATAAACCTCTTAAGCAACAGACTTTATATAATAAAGCTTTTTTTTTTTTTTTAAATTCCTCCCTTGTTCATGATAAGATCATCTGACAAAATGCACAACCAAGAAGGCCATGAGCTCTCCTTTGCATTTGTTGGCCTATGGATGGTGTTAGACCAAAAAAAACCCCTAACGTTACAAAACACTGGTATATCGCAAAGTTCAACGATTCTGTTTCAGAAATGTTAACCTCTACCTTTGTTTGGAATGTTCATGCCAACACATAAAATTCCTAACGTGACTCCCTCAAGCACTGAAATAAGCTCTCAATTTAGGACTGAGAAAAAACAGAAAACAAAACCAGAAAGGACCCAGCAAAGGCTGACGCGTCTCTTACATAGAGGAGGAAAGCAGGCTTGCATATGCCTGGGCCACCCAGTGATAACCCTGTAAGTCCTTCCCAAACCTCAGCCGCGTGTGCCCCGCACCCAGCCAGGCCCTCAGAGCCGCACGCAGCCAGCCTCGCTCTGCATTCTCACACACATGCCACATACAGCGTGGGTTCTAAATGGAAGATTAGAAGAGACATGGCGGGCTTTTTTTACTCTTTGGGGACTGAAGAGGTGGGAATAGGAGCTGGTATCAAAAGACATTTGCCTGACAAGCAGGATCTGTGTTTGCAAAATGACACCGCTCATTCCCCTACTAATGGGAATTTTAAGCTTTTCTCACAGCATCCTAAACGAGCAGCTGTGGACTGTGCTTGCCAAATGGATAAGGATGGGACTGGAAGCAAGGAAAACAAATTTTAAGCTTCTCAGAACTTCTTTTTTTAAGCAAAAAATCCAGAACAAAACATATTTGTACAGTTTTCTACACAACAGCCACAGACTATCACAATTTAAAAGCTACTGAAAACATAGGTACTTAAATGTGCATCTAAGAAGGCAAACAGCTGTTTTAAGAAAAAATGGAATCATGTTAAAACACCCTTGTGTTTTTTTGCCCTTCCACCCTTTAAGCAGAATTTGTCACCTTTACACAACTGTTTTGCACTCTTTATTGCTGGCTATTAGAGATTCACTTAACTGTCTGAGCAGCATCCATGCGTACCCCTTCCAGTTTTACAACACAGCAATAAGCAGCCTGAGCTCTGCATGACAGTATTTATACCAACACTGCTTACTAGCACACTTCCTACTGCTATAATAAATGCAGCAGTTGAATTTTGTTTTCCAGTGATTGTCTGAACTTCCAGTTCCATCTATTCCACAAAGAAATGGCAGGAGGATTTTGTAATATTTAGCATAAGACTCTTTCACTGTGCTGACGTAATTTTTTGTCTAGATCTAGACGTTCAGATCTGTCCCACAGTAATGTAACAGGCTGACAGCAGTGGCACGTCAACCATGTCGGAAGAGTGTGCCAGAGGCATTAATAAACTGATTCATTAATTCAGCTGGTAGGTAATTGCACCGGAGAGCGATACAGTCTGTCTACTCCCAAAGTGCCCTGAACCAATTCTGAAATAAACAATTTTGAATATTTAATTGAAGTTAAAATCCAGGAAAGTAAGAGTAGAGGAGGATTTAGGATTTCTACAGCCTATAAACGAGGGGCAATGGTTTCACAGATTTATATGTTTTACAGGCCTTTACTGTTGGTTTTGCATCCCACTACGAAAGAGAGAAGTCCCAGCAGGTTTACACAGCAAAGTTCAACCTCATACTCTGCGAGCATTCCCATACTATGTGACAGCCCTGTGGATATGCAGGTCTCTTCTTGCCCGTGTTGAGATCAACGCTGCAATCATCCTCACGAACCACCAGCCACAGGATGCTTATGTGCTTAGCAATGAGAGACTGACAGACAAAAATGGAAATGTACCCTTTCAGCTTGTGGCAGGTTGGTTATTTAGCTAAAGAGCCAGGACATTAGAGCAGTAAGTGGGGGGCTGCATTTAGACTGTGCTGTATTATTCCTGGATTAGTGAACTTAACGTCAGTACTCTTCATCTCATGCTTCTTCCAAACACAGAATTTACAAACACAGAGATAAGTAACTTTAGTACTCTGTGACACAGATTACTCATTTGCCACAGCATGTCATGCACTTTTTTCTTTTTGCTTTTCCCTTAAGAGCTAATGCCTCTGTCTACCAGGGACTCACTACACATTTCATCTGCAAGAAGTGGGGGAGAAAATAAAAATGATCCAGAAAGATGTGAAACACAATTCAAAAAAAAAGTGGTCAAAGGATCAGCACAACAGCAACGAAAAACAAGAAATGAGCAGATCTCAGGGGACAGCAACTAATATCACCAAAGAAAGCCAATGGAGCAAGAGACCCAATATCTGGCAGGATGCTCACCTTCTGACATTCCCATAAACCCCAAATTCAAAGACTACTGAGTATTCCCTTTACATCTCACACAGTGTAGGTGTAGCACTTCTATACGAAGGGAAAGCTTGCTGCAGCCTGATGAAAATGAAGAATACCTACTCTCTACTGATAACTGTGAATGTAACAAAGGTAACATGAAGGGGATGTTATCACTTCAGGTAGTCAGGATCATTGCACAACAAAAAACAAGTCTCAGTTCTTTGTGAATAATTGGGACAGTCATAAGATAAGAGACTCCTGAATAATCCCCTTTAGGCCTTCGGAGAACAAGTATGCAAACTACAGAGATAAGGAGGCTGCAAGATGATCTCAAGACCCCCCAACGATGGAAAGACATTAACACCTACCAATGAGTTCTCAGAAAAACCATTACTATGATAAGCATTTCTTGGAAATGTAATTAAGATGTATGTTAACATAGCATAAAAACCCAGTAACTGTGTCTCTTTGGTGCACACGTTTGGAGGAGAGATCCCCTGTGTGCCCGGCACTGTAATAAAGAATACCTGCTTAATAGTCTTCCGACTATTGAGTCTTCAATTCCGGCTTTTCACTGCATCACTATGTATTTTCCCCTTAAGAAGCAGTGGAAATGCTCCTTGGTGATTTCAATGCACATGTTCTAAATTATGCAACTGGGCTGCCTAGGTTTAAAGAGAAGAACACAGCAATGCTTGCAGGAGTTACTCTAAAGCAGTAGAAAACCTCTTACCCATTTCCTGAAAGCACTGCAGTCACCATGCAAGACAGCCAGAACAAACCCTGGCTGAACAAAGTTCGTCTGTCTTAGTGTCCTCTTATTAAACAAAAATTTACAAAGTTGCCCAGAGACCAGAAAGAGTTGGTGCAGGCCCACTGCCTCCTACCAACTCTTCTAATTGTGTTAGGGGTTAAAGGAGAGGGGCACCAGATACCAAGCGGGAATTACAGTAGCATTCTATCTCATTAGCATTTCACACTATTTGTGTCTCAGAAGCTTAACCTGAATCCCACCAGAGCCTCAGAGGACGCTTTCATTCGCTAATAAAGAAGAAAATAGCATCGGATTAGTTGAACAGTATCTCATTTCCCAGCGTAAATTAAGTGAATTAGATGGAAGACTCTGTGCTCTAATTGTAAAGCTTATTACAAGAACTCACATAGATTAGAACGGAATGCTTCTCTTTGAATCACCATTTGTACCGCAAAAGAGGAAAAAAAGAGGTGACTATAGACTCTCCCATGGCTCCCTAATGGCTCAGTATTGATATTAGGCATCTCCAGTATGGCAGCAACAAAACTCACTGCCAAGTCCTGTGCAGGGAGAGTGTCAGCAGTCAACCCTCCTTCCCATGGGTGGAAGTGCTGGGAGTGCTACCCTACAGAGCACACAGGCAGCCCCTCTAGGTAACCTGCAACAACGACAAGCTCCCCAGGGTTCGGAATCATGGACAATTAACTCTCCTTTTTAGAGTGCATGTAATTTACTGAGCTTTTCAACTGCAAAATAGCTAGAAAATGACATCATGAACAAAAGCAGTAGTACACTTCTTGTTGCTTACAAAATGACATCGCTATGGAATGTCATTCTGTTTACAGACCTCTTTCATGAACCATGAGAGGCCCAACACAAAGACTTTGTGCATTAAGAAGTTAGGCATCCACAAGACAATTACAAATACACCGCTTTTTACTACGTAGCTTTGATGCCTTCAAGGCTGTACTGGTGATCGCAGGTTCCCTTCATAGTCAATGGAGAGAAATGGACAACTTCAGAGAATGTACAACTCATCTTAAGGTACATATCTAAGACAGATAAAATTAACTGCTCCCTGATCACTCCCTCTTTTGACTGGTATTAAAATTTAGGTGAGAGGCATTTTACCTCCTTACTGTTCTTTTCTCAATGCCTGACCCTCACTGCAGAACACGGTGAGGTATCAGACCAGTTAGTCTATTAAGGGGGAAACCACAAAGCAAGCTGTGCAAAGAACTGCTCTGCAAGAAATAATACTGAGCACCTGTATGCTCATTGAATGCTCTCTGAATGCCCTTATTCAGGGCAGCAGAACTCAGGTGCTGCAGTCTAAAATCATCCCATGAAGACAAATGGCTATGCTTTTCTCTGGAAAAGACGAGCACAACTCACTTTCCTTTTATATATGCAGCCAGAGCATGCACTGGTGACAGCGATGCCCTTTGATTTAATAATTCAATACTTAAAGTGCTTGTCAAAGAAAGAATTTCATTCTCTTTCTAATATTGTTCTGAGACTGGAGCATCTTAGCCCCATCTGCTGAGATTGTGTCACACACAGCAAAAAGGTTCAGTTATCATTTGAGCAAAAAACCCAGTAAAAATAAAGACGACCATGACTTTCTCTAACCAGCATCTAACTGCTCCATTTTGCTCCTCCAGGAGCATGTCCAGTGTGCTTGAACCAAGTCCTGTTCTCCATACTCATCCTTGATGTATTTTCCTCACACAATTGGCAGTTTTAATTTGTTTTACTTTCCCTGTTTCTCAGAGTTCGCCCTTGATGACAGGTGCATCAGACATGCATGGGCTAACATTCCATATTAGTCTTGAAATGACCTATGAAGAAAAACCAATGCAGGGTTTCACATAAGACATCCGTGTGAATACAGTAATCACAAAAGTATCACAAAGTATGAGCAGTCAGCATCAGAGCTCCTTCAACAAGGGAGCTGAAAACACTGGCCCTTCCCAGAAACTCTGGTGAAAACATACTGACTTCTCCACTAGGAACTGCTGCGACTGTGCGGGTACCAACAGCCATCCAGTGCAGGTTGCTCCTGAACCTGTGTCTGAGTTCTCTCTTTGCCCTGTGTGAGCAACCCCAGGGTTACTACAATCTGTGCATCTTTACAATCCACATCGCTTCCCTTAACAGCCAATTCCTTAACACTACAATTTGAAACATCAGTCTGTCGGAGGCTCTTCTTTCTCACGGCTCCACCAAGATTGTACAGAAATATGGAAAACTACACCCACATTCTCTCAAAAAGCAGGTCCTCTCCACCAGTCGGTAGTCAGGGCCAGTGTTAGTGCTCTCTCGTGTTTCTAACTCCATGGACTATTTAGGCTCATGTATCATGTGTTATTAAATCTGTATCAGCTTTCTGCACGAACAAGCTGCTAATCTCCCATAGGGACTAGAAAAGTAAACCTCAACAAGCACCAAAAAAAGTAGAAAGACAGGAATAAACACACAAACCATGAAACATGTAATTTCAGGTCAACTCAAGTTCAAGCAGCTTCATCAGTTGCTATGCTACCAGCTTATGATGGTGGGAAAAGATGAAGGCAACAAGATTTTATAGCTTCATCTATAGAAGCTATTTCGCAACTTTTGCTTTCTGGCACAGCTCTGTCTGCAGAATGAAGGATCGTTAGTCTCTAAGCTGCTGAAATGGCAAGTGACTGGAGGTATTGACCACTATGAAGCTGCATGGAATAGTTTGTCTGGATTGATTAAGTAGCTTAATCCATAGCAAACTGCTTGGTTTGCAGGAAAAGCCCGAGGCAGGATTCTTCGTTCACTTAAGGCAAAGCAGGGAATTAAACATCCCACTGCCCTTTACCACTCTGCCCACCACCTAAAGATGTGCAGAACAGACATGGAATAGTCAGGAGAACCGAGGCAATAGCCAGGCTAGACCTTAAACATGACAGACCACCACGGCGGAGACCTGTAGACTCAACTACAGGCATTCTGCTGTTGCACCGTTGTCGCTGATCTCTGTTCTTGTGAATAGATTAAGCACTCCAGAGATGGGCCAGCTTAAAGAGTGAGGACACTGGTGTGTGCACACACATGCAGTGCATTACAAGGAACTGCTCACAGTTAATCCTCACAACATATTGGTGAAGCAAGTATGAGGATGTTGTTTCATAACCAGAAAAAACGATTAATGGATGGCTGTAGGGCCAGAGACCAAATGTAGTCTTGTGTTCCAGCTTACAGACTTTATGACCCCCTACAAAGAAGCATATGTCAGGCTTGACAAACAAATTCTGGCTCTTTCAACCCATAAAGCAAAATGTTCTCATTTCAGCATTTATTTTCCCCTGACAGATCTATGAAAAACACTAATCCCAACTGACCATGAGAAGGCAAGTCAAATCTGACATGGCCGCTAAAGAGCTGATGCTGCAACAGTACGTAGCAAACATGCCACCAGGGATCTCAGGGAGCCACACCACTAAAGCAGCACCCCACAAACTCTTCATCCAACATACCTGTGTCCCATGAAGCAGCATCAAGTGGCCATCAGATTGGATGGCCACCCGAGCACAGGTTTTTTTGATATTAATATGAGCAAGAAAACAGTTCAGATCTCAGTAATCATACGAACCTTGAACGAACCAGAACTGATTCATTTGAAAAGGAACTTTGCCAAGTGTTCATCTCAGGAAATCACTCCTCTTGTCTTAACTGACTGACATGACATACTTGGGCAGACTGTGAGGAACATGGTTAGCACAAGGGAAGAGCAAGCTTTGCTGTTACCACAGCTATGCTTCACACAAATTCAAAATTTTTCTGTTTCTGTCTTTGGGATTAAGCATAGAAGTACACCCTAGGAAACCTAAAGAAACTATTTGAACAGCTGGATACCAATGATATTTAAATATTACAAGGAGCAACTAAGGCGACTAGGTTTGTTCAGCTTGAAGAAGAGAAGGCTGAGGGGTGCCCTCATCGCAGTCTACAGCTTCCTCACGAGAAGCAAAGCATGAGGGAGAGCTGCTGATCTCCTCTCTCTGGTGACCAGCAACAGGACACAAGGAAAGGGAATGCAGCTGCGTCAGGGGACATTCAGAAGGGACACGAGGAAAAGGCTCTTCACAGAGAGGGTGGCCCGGTCCCTGGAAAAGGCTCCCTAAGGAAGTGATCAGGGCACCCGGCCTGTCAGAGCTCATGGAGCATCTGGACAATGTTCTTAGTCAGATGGTTTAGTTCTAGGTAGTCCTGCGAGGAGCAGGGAGTCGGACTCGATGATCCTCATGGGTTCCTTTCAGCTGGAGATATGCTATGATTTTATGATTCCTTATGCAGACTCCAAAACATTCACAGTAATAATACCTACATAAACTGTCCTATGGTTTACACCTAATGTAGCACTTTTCAGCCCAGAAATTCAACACAGATTAATTACCCTTCCACTTTTACTGACAATAAATACACAACAAAGAGTGAAAAAGAGCCAACTTGTTGCCAATAACTTTCCTGCTGCCACTAAGACCACACTGCCTATACAGCTATGTGAGCTGTATCTAATCATTTATTAAAATGTCAGTATGGCAAGAAATCTTTGCTTCAGGTAGCAAAAAGAATCATATTCTCTTGTAAGATATACATTAGGAAGAACAGCTTGAAGTTCCATGGCAATTTTGAGAACTTAAAGGGATCTCTTCCACCCTTAAGTCATATACCAGTCTCTCCAGCTAGTGTAAAGCATGCACAAAAGCAGAAAGTCTGCCTGCTACAGAGACATACTCCCAAAACTGAATGTTTACATTAATACTTATGTATTCCAACTACTTTTTTCCTGAAAGAACAAACTTCCTACTTCTGAACACAACCAAAAGAATACCTGAGAGTGAATTCTATTAACCCTAAATATGCCCCAACAATATGAGGAATCTTTTTTAAAACTACTTTTTCTGCTTATTCCGTTTTACCTTAAGTTGAACAGGGATTTGGACTGTGATCTTCACTCTACTAAAAATGTTACTGTTCAAAAGTAGCTGACATTACCTAGATATACCTAAAAGCCTTGCTACTTTAGAGACAACACAAACTACAGTCTATTTGTTTTCTTTCTTCTCTCTCTTTTTTCTTCTTCAATTAATCGTATTCACAGAAAAAAAATCTTGAAAGATGGCTTGGTTTGGAACATGGGATCTATGTACTTTGAACCCATACACTAAGTGTACAGTTTTAATGGCGCTCTACACTTGCAGACAGTTGAGAAATCATGCCTGTTGGCATCACGAACATCATGTCTGATAAACCCCACTTTATTTCAAGAGTCTTCACCCTGTATCACAACCTTCACTGGGAAACAGCATAATAGACATTTCAAAATCTCTTCTGTGTATGAAAGAACCTGTTTTGTAGCCATTAATGACAAGAGATTGAAGGCCTGAGACAGCAATTTGCAGTGGTGAACAATGAATGACATTTCTACTCGTCACTTCTTAGCGCTACCAACTGAGTGAGCAGCCAATAGCAGAGAAATTACAGGGGATGCGAAGCGAGAGCTGGTAATTTCCCAGCTGCAGCACAATGGAAAAAAATGTCCAAGCACAAGAAGCAATTGCCTAACCAAGAGGCCAGATCACTCCAATAAATCTAACAGTCCAACTAAGGAAAAGCAAAAAGGGTATTTCCCTAGACTTAAAGGCTACCAGAGATCCAGGATGCTACAGTTTTGCTCTTTTTTTCATAAGTCTCCCAACATTCCCAAGAATGTCTGCAGTTAGTCAAGGAATTCTTTTGTTATGTACATACTCCTTGCTTGCTGTTGTTTTGCCCCTGAGATTGTTAATAAAAATGAGATCTCCTACCACCAGACAAATCTGGGAGCCTATTTAGGCTTTAGAAGAGCTGCAGTATGGCCTATAGAGTTTACCATGTAGAAGTGACGTGGTTTTAATGTGTCCTGCGCCTGAAAACCCATGTTAAGTCAACGTTAAGGACAACCTGCATCCTGCACAGACAGGATCCTGCACTTGAGGTTATGCAATAGAAATCTGCTCATCTAAAGAAGCTATGTCTGATTCCCACTATACCAAGTTACATGGATATCTACCAAGATCTCAAATCAACTTCCTTCACTGAAGAGCCTTATTATAAAAATGCATGTTCCAATGGTAGAAATAGTAGGTTAAAAGATTTTAGATATTTAGATTGCCACAAATTTTCCTAAACCAGAATCTGCAGATGTCCAAGCATTAACTGCATATATGAGTAAATTACTAGTACTTTCTTCATCGAAGACTTTCTGTCCAGAGTTTTCTGCTCACAGTATATTATTACTCCCCCAGCCAATGCAAATTGAACTTCGTCTTTCCTCAGAAGGTTCAGATTCAATTTGGATTTACTGATTTAATCAGCTGAGAGCTTCCTACATAGTCTAGTCCCCTAAAGGTATACATTTACTAAGTTCCTGAGATTCAGTGCATGATGCAAAGGCTAAAAACAGGAAAAAGAGGATGGGAAATCTACTAAGACACAGAAGAAGCTCTTTTTTTTTTTTTTAATAACAGTATGAAGAATGGTACAAAGGACTGAGATCATAATGCCTGGTCACCCTTTCAGGATGATGCATGGTGGTATCCAAGCTTTGATATACAATCTGTCCATTTCTAATCCCAGTATTCCCTAAGTGTGGCTACCAAACAGGTCAAGAATCATCAGCAATTCACCGATGCTTTCCGGCTGAAACAAGATCACCAGACTATCTAAACAAAGTCAAATCTGATTAAGCACTACACTACTCCGGAGCGGGGTTTGAGATCACTCCTGACTGAGAGAAGTGGATTATATGTGTTTATATAAGTACATACATGCAGTATTTGTCTTGCCGCGATGCCTCCAACATGGTGGTGACAGGCACTGTGCAGTGTACAAACAGCCTCTACACCTGACAGCTTGCAAGTCAGCACACACGGACAGAACGGAACAAAACAGCGATGATTCTCAGCCAGCAAGACAGGCTGCAGTCTTTATGCACTATCAGCCTGTTACCAAGTACTTTGTAGTCATAACAACAAAATTGAGAGATGTCTATTACCATAATAGCGAGCACATAATTAGCAGCAGCCTGAACAACATGTCATCCTCTAAGACTGAAGAATCAGCAACTGAAATGCAAAATGACCATCATACAATTAGGTACAAAAAGTTTTCTTCCTACATTAGAGTTACAAATTATGACTTGCAAAACTATTTTTCTCCTTTGTAAGGAATGTTTGTCGCTTTGTACGAGGACTCTTCTTCTCAAGTCAGCAGAGAAGTCATTATGTTAGATTCTATTATGCTATGATTTGAAGCATTGACGGATAAACAAGTTGAGCAAGGAAATGCCACAGAGTTTGGAAATCTAAGTTTTGAACTGTAGAGCTGCATCTTTCACACTGAAGCAAAATATCAAAAGCTGATTATCCGAGTATTTGCTACATGCATAAAATGGAGTTAGGACACATAAGGGTTTGTTTTCCCATTACTTCGCATATGTGAAATTCCTGCTGATGCAGAGCAAAGGAAAATTTTAAGCAGAGAAGCCACTGTATAAGTTGTCATATGTATCATCACAAACCTCTGTGCTAAAAAAGTTAGTGACTTTATTGCTACACAATTATAAAGCATGAGGTCAAAATTCACCTTTCCTACTGTCCGTAATTCCTGTCAGGTACCTGGGGAAACTTTCCATTTCTAACACATCTCAACATCAAACAGTATGGCAGTGTTCCACTGAAACACAGAAACTGTAAAGAAGAATAGCAACAGAAAACATCTAGAAAAAGTGTCTTGCACAATTGTCTAAAAGGACCTGACCATGCATAGTAAAGTGTTCAGTCTCTCAATATTTTTCCAATTTGTTTTCTTTCTTTACAAGCAGAAACCTACACTGTCCAAATAAACTCCAGTTAATACCTGATGAGATCTTTCTTCAGTGACACAGAATGCCATTTATTACTCGAACTTGTAAATTTACATTCCTTCCTTGCAGCTCAAACAAAAATCACCCGGAGTCATACAATCACAGAATGGTTTGGGTTGGAATTGACGCTAAACCTCATCTTGTTTCAACCCCCCTGCCATGCGCAGGGACACCTTCCACCAGACCAGGTTGCTCAGAGCTCCATCCAGCCTGGCCTTGAACACTCAGTGAATTCACTAAGTGAATTTTTAGACATAATCATGACCTTCAGAACAGGTAGAGAATAATATTATAGGTCAAATCTTACCCACAATACTTGCACCAGAGAAGTCTACTGCTTTGTAAGGCTATTTAAACCAAATTTGTTTTGCTTCACTCAGAGTTCCTCTTTCCAAGGTATCCTTAAAATCAGTAGAACATCTCCTCAGTTGAGGACAGGCAGATACAGATTATGGTGTAATACTTGGCTTTAATGAATAGCGTCTGATCATTTCACTATCATTTGTTAACCATTCATCAGCTTAGCTCCTTGGAGATTTGCTTAATTATTTAAGAAATACAAAGATTATTTGGCTCTGTGCCTAATTCTTCTCTAGTTTATGCTGGTACAAATCCAAAATAAATGGTGCTACCACTGTGATGCAAATAAGACAAGTTTCTGCTCTTTTGTCCCCCAGTAATCTGAAATGTTGATTTCTTATCCTTCACAGGCAAGCTGATAAGAACCAGCACCAGAGGGAACTATTTTCTAACAGAATCTGCACTGTGCCTCCTCTGAACCCATTTGCTGCTTAGTAGGGCCCTTGGCACAGCTCCACAGTCCAATGAACATGATTAAAACTGACTTGATGAATTTCGTCTATTGAACAGGTGGCTATAGCCAGTCTGGAGGGAGAGGAAAAACACTATCTGCTAGGTAGAAATATTGTATGCTTTCTAGAATTGTTTACACAACGATAGGTCTATAGACCTGAGCACAGGCAAATTTCGAGCATCCTACTTCCATTAACTGATGGCTGTCACAAACTCCGCAATGACCAGGAGCAACAAGCGGGAGCAAGGGAAAGGAAACCGCTGCATGGCTGCCTGTCCTTTTCACCGCAACATGAATATTTGATTAGACCCTGGGGTATTGGCAAACAGGAGATGGTGAGAGAGTTAGTCAAGAAAGGATGCTACTCAGCAAACACAGTTGTTGCAAGGCAGCGGAGTGAAGCCTGCCTCTGAGGGTCTGGCTCGACTCCCTCACAAATCCAGGGAACAGCAGAGCCAGCAGCTTCCAGTCAAAACAAGCAATGCCAACTGGATAAAAAGTGACTAGAGACAAATGAAATTGCTGGCGAGCTAGTCAAACTGACAGGTACATGCTGATGACATCCAAAGCTGGCTTCTCCGGGGCACAGAGACAAAATAATAGGGTTTTAACTAGAGTTGTCTGTAGATGGTTTGTGATAAGAGTACAAACCTCCTGATTTTAAAAAGTGTGCAATAATTTCATAAAAGGAAAGAACTGTTCTAATCCCATATGGACTTTCTGAGCAACTATGGTTGTTTCGTGTACCGGTACTACACACTCTAAGCAAAGCATTACAGGATTTCATTTCCAGAAGAGTTAAAATGATTAACTAATCAGAAAAGGGAACATTGGGACTAATGGAACAGATGTAGAACCAGTCCCCAAACTGTAACCAAACCCTCTAGAATCAGCTTGATTACAAGTGTTTTTGATTATTAAAAGTGAGACAAGAAAAACAAACAGCAGAAACAATTCTGCTGCTTTCATCTAGCAAAATCTATTTCAAAAGTTTTCCAGGAGAAGGAATTGCCTCTTTAACACATTTTATGTATACCTTCAACTCGGCTGCTGATCTTGACAGCTGCACTTTAATTTATATGTGTAACTCTTCTTGAAGTAAAATCTGGAATACAGTGAATCCACACAACAATTTAGAGCCATTATTTACACACCCGTCACAAAGTGCCAGTTTGAACGTGACCTGCCCTGCAACTGGCAGGCATTCACTTCATGGTTGATAAAATCCGTGGCTATATTTTTTTGAGATCTAACAATATTAATCACATAAATGCAAGCTGCCCTAAAACACGGGCAGTAAAATTGAGATGAATTCACAGAGAATGTGCAGGCTTCAGCTGCAAAGATAACAGTGGTCTACTACTTCTGATATTGCTGGAATGCCTGAACTTTATCTAAGAAAGAAAATCACCTCTTCATATACATTAAAAAAACTCCCAATGATAGAAAGGCAAATTATAATCTGGAACTAAAAGGATATATGTTACAGGGAGAAACAAGGAGTTCACAGACACTTGTTTCTCTTTATAGGGTTCTTAGGAGCCTATTTGGAATTTACCGTGCATGTAAATGCCAAATGAATTTCAAGCACTGCGTTAGCTGCCAATCCATTACACAATCTCTTGCAATTTTAATTTACAACTCCTAGCTGCCTGTCGCACAAGTTTTGGATTCTGATCCTCACAGCCCATTGCCTGCTATTTAGACAATCTTGTTCTCCTGTTCTCACGGTATTAACATTTCATACCACCTCCCAAATACAGTGCACTTATGACAGAACATTGCCCAGTGTTTTAAAATGGAAACAAGAACACACAGGAGGCTACAAATAAGCTCTGTTCCACAGCAAGGGATTTCAATACCACAGCGACTTTTACAGATAGTTATTAAACTCAACCACAAGAGTTTAAGGTCCTTCTTTATGAGACATTACCACAACAGATAAGAGCGGGGGAGGGGGGGGGAGGGAAAGGACTCCGCTGCCTCTTCCATCTTCCTAGCTGAAATGACTGGTAAAGCCTCATATTCCAGAGTGTGAACTGGAACAACTGAAAAGTCAGTACATCATGTCTTCTGTCACCCCCGCTACAGAGAAAAGCTTTTCTTTCGCTGGGAAATTCAGCACAAGGCATTTATAAGAGCTGTAGGGGTAACTGGACACCCTCCAGTAGTTCACAATCCTGAGAGGCACGAAGCAGGAATTAAGCAGGATCATAACCCTAGATGTCAGCAAAGCAGACTTCAGGACTTCAGCCTGTTCAAGCTTCTGCTTGGAAGAATCCCATGGGTCCTGGACACAAGAGGGGTCCAAGAGAAATTGTCAAAGTTCAATGTTAAGTGGCAAGTAAGTTGCTTTTTCAGTTATCATCGGCAACGTACAACTACTGGAACTGTTTTCAGGATTCTGCAGATCACACTCCGCTCAAAGACGAATACAGCTCAAAATTTCAAGGAACTGTAAACATCAGCAGTCTGCAACAGCTCAGGACTAGGAAAGAACACTGCTCCCTAGTGAAGCCAGAGAGGGTTCCAATCACTTGTATTTAATTGCTGGTAGTTCCACAAACAGGCTGTCAGTTCTGTGCTTGCAGTATTACTAAAGATTTTCTTCCTCAGAAAGCCAACATTTTCATAACGGTTTTGTGTAAGTGTTCGTCAGAATTCCTGCTGTGATTCACACTTACATGTTTAAGCCTGTTTTCACTACAGGCATAAACAAGGTTTCTGAGTTTTAAAGATCTGGACTTCTAAAGATCTACCTGCAACACCTTCCAAAAGGAACTTGTAAAAACTAAGAGCAGGTCTCCAGCTTCCTGAAAGCATTAAGATAAAAACCAGAACAAAACCATTTCTTTGCATTACTCAACACGAGGAAACAAAATATTCTGAAGAAAACTGGACTGTGGTGCAGTTTGTCTTACCAACGTAAGGAAGGCAAAGTCCTTCACTAAGCTTTAATTGTGTGAAGACAGCAGGCAATGTAACAGACCGCGAAGAAAGCGGCACAGGCAGCGTTCCCGTGGCATGCTCCCACAGGTATGCAAAGCTGTGCTTGTATTACTTGGCCAGAATACAATCCACAAATTAATATCCACAATTAGCTAACTTGACCCACATGGCCTTTTCAAGTATCTTTTAAGTGCCTTTTACTTGAATTGTATGTTACAAACACTTCCATTTCTTTGATTAAGTTCAATGCCTCCTTCACACATTCAGCAATAGCAGTACCCGGCTCTTCAATCAGTGGAATCCCTCAAAAGACCCGAGGCAACCACATGAAAGGAACTCAGGCACATGGAAGCTGAGATTTTAAAAAATTCATCAGATATGATTAATTACTTGGCTAGGTTAATTTACCACTGAATTGCACCCAACTCCTATCCTCAAAAATCACAGTACAGACTTACAATTCCAAGCCTGTGAAGCAACATTTTCGAAATGAGTCATAATAACCAGACATCAAAGACTCAGTGATAAAAGTCTATACACCTCACACCTTCTCAGGACAAGCTCCTGCAGCTGAGCCAAGGTAGGCAAGCAGCAGCACTGCCAGCTCACTTCTCTCTGAGCCGCCTGTCTTGTTTTCAAATTCATTGGAATTAAGAGAGAAAGCAAGCTGTCCCAATACAATGTCAGCTTAATCGGAAAAATTCATTCTTCATCGTTCAGTCAGAAGTGCTTGGACATTAAACTCATGTTCACATACAAGATTTTTCAATGAAAAATAATTAATGTCAATGATAATAATAACATGCATCTACAAGCAGTTGTGAAATAAATACAAAGGCATTATTTTCTTATACATAAACAAGAAAATATGCTCAGTAGCTGCATATGATGAGTCAATTGGCAGTCACAGGATCACAGAACGTTAGGGGTTGGAAGGGACCTGTGTGGGTCATCTAGTCCAACCCCCCTGCCAAAGCAGGGTCACCCAGAGCAGGCTGCACAGGACTGCATCAAGATGGGTCCTGCCAGAGAAGGAGAATCTACAACCTCCCTGGGCAGCCTGTTCCAGGGCTCCATCACCCTCAGAGGGAAGAAGTTCTTCCTCATGCTCAGCTGGAACTTCCTTTGCTGCAGTTTGTGCCCATTGCCCCCTGTCCTGTCACTGGGCACCACTGAAAAGAGTTTGGCCCCATCCTCCTGACACCCACCCTTCAGATATTTATAAGCATTTATAAGGTCCATGCTCTCAGCCTTCTCTTCTCCAGGCTAAACAAGCCCAGCTCCCTCGGCCTTTCCTCATAGCAGAGATGTTCCAGTCCCCTCATCATCCTTGTAGCCCTCCTCTGGACTCTCTCCAGGAGCTCCTCATCTTTCTTGAACTGGGCAGCCCAGAACTGGACACAGTACTCCAGATGGGGCCTCACCAGGGCAGAGTAGAGGGGGAGAAGAACCTCCCTCGAACTGCTGGCCACACTCTTCTTCATGCACCCCAGGAGACCATTGGCCTTCTTTGTAACAAGTCCAGGGATTCTTGTGTTCCTTGTTAAAAAAACAGCTTTCAGAATGTCACCGCAACTTGTTCACTAGAACAGTAACTACAGACTAGTGTAATACAGAAGGTAAATGCAATGACTGAAGTGAGCACTTAGACACCACAGCTTTCCTACAGAAAGCCAATTTCAAGTCCTGTCTACAGAAGACTGAGAATCTATGTGAAGGATCTACAAACACAACCACTGAATACAGTTATATCTAGGCAAGGTACAGATATAATTTGACACATAAAAGAAGCTCAAGAACCACAGTATGGTTCATACTGTAGAAATATCTTCTCATTACGTTTATCCCAAGATTACCTGTATTACGGGATTTACAGGACACACTGTTATTACTTCATTTGTTGGAAATAGCAGTGGAAAATGGGATCATGGATCATTTACGATTGTTCAAATGACAAGCCACCGATGGAACAGTTAAGAATTGTAAACTGAATACACAACACACTTACAATCCCTTCTTTTTCCACCGTCAGGATTGGATGATACACTATAATGCACTAACTCTCACCGTCATTGGTAAATCCTGTGACAGGCTTTAGCCGGAAAAGATGCCACACGTAAGATCTACATTCTGCCATTCCTACTTACCTGGTCTTCATAGTCTCTAGCTAATCCAAGTCAGTGTGTCCAATTTACAGTCAAATGGATCCAGCCTTACAAAAAGATTTGTCCCACCTCTATTAATATGTTCCCACTCTCTTTTTCCTACAAGGTTCTCAAAAATGGATAGGAATTCATTCTTGGGGCCATAGGAACTGTTCTGCCCTCTCTTCCCCAGGGACCTGGAGATCCTGTGCTGCCCTCTGCCCTCTCATTTCACAGCTGGGGGCAAGTACATCACGATCAAAGTTGAGGCATTTCTCATCAGCCGTATACTCATTACACAAAGTCAAATCTGTTCATCATACGAGACACTTCCAAGTACAAAACAAGACCTGGTACAAACTTGGAGTGCATCCATGAAGAATCACACAGGCCCATCTCAGACAAAGGGCATGGCTTCTTCCTTTCCTTCTACACGCGGCATTAAGGACTGCAGGAACACTCCAGGATTTACACCTATAATATGCAGTTGTAAGGCCAGCTTGTTCAGCGGGTTATCTTTTTTGGTTGTTTGGCAGAGTTCAGTGTCCCTTATAGACAGTGTAATGGCATGAAAGACTGCTTGTTTTATTTCCTCTAATAAGATAAACAGATACCCAACAGATGAACCACTGAGGAGGAGCAGCAGCATCTATCTGATATGGCAGCAACAGCTCCTTCTCAGTGTCCAACAGTACGGCAGGTTCTGCTGTTGGACCTCTGGTTACAACATTTTTTTCCACAAATATTTTCACAGACACTGACCTGAGGGATCAAGACCTTCAGCCTTTAAAGTGTGTTGCAAAATGTAGCAGAATTTGCAGTAAAGGGGCAGCTGCTGAAAATTACTCCATGACAAAAATGAAAAGGAAAAAGTGTTAGCAAGGTTTGCATTTTAGACAACTTCCTACATTTAAAGTAGCCTCCCAAATGCATTTCCTATGTCTGTGCATTCTAAAATAGCAGCCCTATTAACTTCTCTTAACTTTGTTAAAAACACACAAAAAAGCCAGATTGTGGGGGTATAAAGCAGAAAACAAAGCTTCTAAGGAATTTCTCAAAGTAATTAGGGCTTGTAATGAGGCAATCTAAATCTGTTCTGAAGAACAGAGACGAAGAAGAATATAATTTCTCACGATCTGCTATTTCCTTTAAAAGCCCCGTTAGAATGCAGGTAGAGCTGCCCGTGTTTGAATTCTGCTCCACCTGGTCAAGAAAGCAAGATACAGGAATAAAGTAAGAAACAGTTAAAGGAGAAAAACACTTTTCATAAAACAGAAATTTAAGTGCAGACTTTCAGTGAGTCAGAGTCCGAAGTCTTGCACTGTACCCTATTTCACCAGTGAGGGTGTTACAAACTATTTGCTCCTGTACGGACCCCACAGTGCAGGAAACTTGCCCATAAACAAAGCAGCAGATCATTTTTACATTGAGACTCTTGGTTTTGGTTCCTGAATTGTGTCATGAGAACAGTAATGGACAGCAAACGATGACATAAATACCAGAATACTTAAGGGAACATGTAAATAAATTACAAGTAAAGAACAAGCTGATTCAGCTTTGGGGGAAGCAATTTCTTGCTAAACATACATTGCAAAAGAGAAAATGCTGTCCATCTGCAATGGATTTATTCTTACCCCATCTGCACCTTCCTGCCAGTCAGCCTGACACAGCCAGACAGAGTGACTGCCAACAACAACTCTCCAGATAAAGGGTAATTGGACAGGGAATCGCTTTCTCGGTTTCTCTGCTCAGGCTCCATGATGCTGATTTCTCTATAGTTTCATCCCCTCACTGCCTTGTGAGTAGAAGTGGAAAAACAAAAAAAAAAGATTGGTGTCCTAGGCTGTTTGCTATTGATAAAGAATATATGAAGTAAAACTTGTTATTACTTAATATACCCTTTATTTGAGTCTGCCATCCTTTCCGCTACGGGGAAAGGCTGAGGGAGCTGGGCTTGTTTAGCCTGTAGAAGAGAAGGGTGTGAGGGGACCTTATAAATGCCTGTAAATATCTGCAGGGTGGGTTTCAGGAGGATGGGGCCAAACTCTTTTCAGTGGTGTCCACAACAGGACAGGGGGCAACGGGCACAAACTGAAGCAGAGGAAGTTCCAGCTGAACATGAGGAAGAACTTCTTCCTTCTGAGGGTGACGGAGCCCTGGCCCAGGCTGCCCAGGGAGGTTGTGGAGTCTCCTTCTCTGGAGATATTCA
>Ga0065711_1027233_pt1 | contig 52171 bp, 26 predicted proteins | sample Hoacrofraction12_FD_59098 | JGI IMG/M metagenome (GOLD analysis project Ga0065711, IMG submission 59098) | Hoatzin crop microbial communities from Cojedes, Venezuela - Epithelial fraction 12 v2 (version 2) | ecosystem: Host-associated > Birds > Digestive system > Esophagus > Crop | place... | reverse complement strand
AGATATTTATAAGCATTTATTAGGTCCCCTCTCAGCCTTCTCTTCTCCAGGCTGAACAAGCCCAGCTCCCTCAGCCTCTCCTCATAGGAGAGATGCTCCAGTCCCCTCATCATCCTCGTAGCCCTCCACTGGACTCTCTCCAGCAGCTCCTCATCTTTCTTGAACTGGGGAGCCCAGAACTGGACACAGTACTCCAGATTGGCTTCAGTTTGCTACAGCGAATAGCAATCAATTCAGGCACAGAGCAAAGAGGGGCTGCAAAGTAAAGGAATTTCTTTCCCCATAAACATGCCTGATGAAAAATGATGCAAAGCAATGCAAAGCAGTCTCTGAACATTGGCGTGATCATCCAGCAGTGGCCAGCTTAAAAGCTGGGAGAAGAAAGGCGCACCTTTGCTGCCACCGCTTATTGCGACAGTAAAATGTTCTCCCACACGAAAACTTGAGCCCAAACCCCTTCACTTGGTCAACGTCACTGATCTGAAAGAGATAACAGAAATAAAAATACTGTACATTTGTATGTGTGGGAGCCATCTGAAGCCCCGGAGAATTTCAGGTTTAATCCAAATCAGCAATTTCGTGCAGCACTGAACTCTGGTGAATGTGGGCTCATTGTTGACATCCCCAGTGTCAGAAGCATTACTTTTACTATCAGGTTTGGATGAGATATGTGCATGTTGATTGAATTAGGCAGGTTAGTTACCTCCTGATGGCAAGAAGGAAAATGAGAAGAATGACAGCTACCCTGTGCCACTGAACTGGCTGGCATGTACCCAGAGACGCCGTGCTATCAGCAAGCCAGGAGTGTCATGTTGGATATCAGTAGTTAATAGTAGAAGAGCACAGCCCTGATGCAGAGTAATTCTAGGCAGGACACGTACTCATAGGTGCAGAAATTTTCATTTAGTAAAGCTCAGCATTAGCCAATACATCTACAATTTTTGTGAAAACAACTCGAAAACAACTTGAACGCACACAAAAAACAGAATGCGCACAACCAGAAGCTGCAGAAAGATTGATGATCATACCAGGTTCAGCCTTATTTTATAGCTGCCATATGAGATTTTATTTCTGGAAAGAAGCAGCATTGATAAAGAGGTTTAATTGTCTGTCAGCATGCCTTATGCTGCAGTTACTTCATTTACTTCAAGCCTGAATCTCATTACTACTTCAATTCTCCAGGTTCCCCTCCATCTTGAGGTGGGTGCTTAATTAGAGCAGCCCTGGTAATGCAAGCAAATACAGCAGACTCTCACTTTTTTCTCCTCCTGTCATCTTGACAAATATAATAGACTATTGATTTTCCATCCTCAAAGAGATCAGGCTTCACTTTTACCATTCAATCATGATATTAGCTGTCCATTAACTCCAATTCCCTGGCTTGACAGCTTGTGGACACCTCCAAGGCTGTTCAATCAGCCAGTCAACATCCAAACAACAGTGCAATTACAAACCTCTTGTAGACCGTAGCCCAGGTCTTAACCTTTCACTTTCTCTCACTTCCTGAGAAGTTTCCATTCCTTTTTTTGTATTTCTTATTTGTCAGCTTAGTAATACTATTGCTTATTTAATTATTGCGTTTGAAAAGAAATGTATTTCTGATTGACAGGATGATTGTGTTATTCCCTGGCAAAATCATCACCTCTAAGCGAAGTTCTTCCGCCATCTCTGCTGCACCTGTAATGGCTTGAAACTATAGCAAGCACTACAAACATTTGGTATTTGTCAGAGGAAATAAATTTGTCAAATCTCAGAGTTCCTCATTAAATTCAGCTGTGCAATTTATCCTGCCATTTCAAAAATCACAGTCAGGAATGATCAGTCCACTAAAGAGATCACTCAGTATTTGGTGAAAAGCAAAGAAGAGCGATCATTTTATGGTTTCACTTTGCTTATTAGCCAGTCCATTTCATGAAACTGCAAGGAATGGTGAAGAAATCTCTGACAACTGTTCTTCCCTCCAGTATCTTGGCATTAAAATGTACATTTAGCTAAATTAACTCTACATTATTGATATACCTGTTCTTTACACACATTAAAGCCCCAAGCTTTTTCTTTTCTTTTTTTTTTTAGCTGCTGTCAACCACCAGGGCTTATCAGCCCACAGTATTTCTGCCAATTGCAGAATGAACGTTCTAAGTATTTCACTCTCAGTTTTAATAGCTTGTAACAACTGTGGCATGAATGACCTCAGTTTGTTAAGCACAGACATGCAATTTGGCATGAACACAAAGAAAACACTTGTAGTTTATGGGAATATTCTTTTACAGACAAAGTGTCTATGGAAAAGTAACTGCTCAGGATAATCTGATCTATGGGAATGCAGCTTAAATGCTATTTTTTTGTTTTAGACCAACAGATTGACAAAACCAATCAGCTTTCCTTGGTTTTAGCTGTAATCACAATGGAACAAGGCTCACACGATATTCTTTAAAGCTTTTTGTTTGTGAGATTTTACGAGAAATGGGGCATTTTGGTGTTCACGTATATTCTGCCTGCCACACAACATTTGACTCCAATATTTTACAGCTAAAATTCTAACAGGTATCTAATTCTGTATAATGCCACCTTTAATTACTTGATTACATTTCATGGCATTCTCACAGCATGTACTAGGGGGTGCAGTCAAGCAAGAGCGTTCATTTAGGTTAATGTACATATGTGTGGAAATATTTTGGTTCTTTGGTGAGAGAATGGGCAGGTGTTTCAATCAGAATTATCACTTAGCTTTAATGAACAAATGACTGCTTTTACATACCTCATTTTGAATACAGACTTTTTTTTTTTTAGATGGATGTTCCATTTTAAACAAGAGATACACTGTCATTTATTACTGCTCATATTGTTGGTAAGAAATCTGAAAAGTTTTTACAGTGCATATTCAACTAACTAGTTCTGTAAACAGATTTTCTCTTCCATCCCAGAGATCAGGGATGTAACTAATGCCACTGGTTATATTACACCTTATGCATCCTACAATCAAATACTTACTAGGCCTTCCAATCTGGCTAAATTAATACACCTCAAAGGACAGAGTTCATGTCCTCTATTAATTTCTCCCTAGAATTTTTCAAGAAACTCTTAGCAGAGCGCGTTTCTGTACTGTGATGCAGAAAAACACAAACTGGAAAGAATGATTGTCACAATAAACTCATTTGTATTCTAATAAGTTGATTTTATCAAGGCGTAGAATACTAATTTACGTGATACCTGAACCCTATGTTAAATATTTGACCAACTGCAAAATGACTGTCATCCCTAATTTGTGCAGCAGGTCCACTGTGATATTAATAGAAGTTTAGCTTCCTTAAACACCCCTCAGAGTAGACTGAATTTAAGATAATCATGTGGTGGCACTATATACAGTTGGTAACATTTAAATACTATATGCAAAATGATGGAAATTAAACCTATTTACCCTCAAATTCTGACATCTTTCACACCTCACAGCCTAGCTGAGGGTAAACTAAGGCTATTTAATTTTTATAACATGTCTACTCAGGTTCCCACAGATCTCAGAGGATCAGTTGTAAGTAAGCAGGTCTGCAGAAGACATATTCTTGAATTAAAAGCCAGTGTTTGCAGGCATTACTGATTTGATATCCAATCCAGCACTCTATCCTCATTCATGGACATTATAGAAGGGTGGAATTTGTGTTAAATGAGATTTTCCTCTCCATAATGCAACTAGACATGAAATGTTGTGTCACCTCTGATGATACTGTGTCTGTTTACTCCTGAAAAGAGTTTAGCCTTTGAAACATTGCTGTGATGCCCTTGGTGAATTGTACAAAGTTTGACTGTGTAATGTATTGAAAATATAAAATATACACTAGTCTAATCTCTCCAGAATACTAACAACACGAAGTCCATTTATTATTTTCTATATAGATTCTTCTTCATTCGAGAGACAGTTATAGTTTGAGAGGACTTCAGCTTCCTAGGGAGTAACTGCTGTTCAGCATTTTTCCACCAAGCATCTCTAACCTCCTCCCACAGCTGTAGGCTGAGCCTCTGACCTGAACATCTCATGTAATTTTTGGGGTGCATCTCTGCAGAAGTCTAAGGTTAGCCAACCCAGCAGTCTCCATAATGGCTGATTATTCCCTTTAGTGCAGCAAATTGGCCCAGTTCACTGATTTTGATTCTTTGTTGTATGAAGGACGTAGTGAGCCAGTTCAGGTAGCCTCCAAGAAGCAATACCCTGCTTCTGGTGAAGAGCTGCCGAAGAATTATGGCTGAGTTAATAAAGAGGTCTCAAAGAAACCAAATTAAAATATTAGCGATCAGACATTGAAGCAGGACAGAAGAAATTTTGCATACAGAAATTCACCTTAACCTGAAAGCAGATTGAAGATGAATCTGTTTGGTTTGCTGTACCGCTCCAAAACAAGCTTTTGTTTTAGCAACCAGAAGGGTCTCTACCAGCACCGGACCCTCTCTCACAAGCATACCGGTGACACTCTTCCTTCTCTCCAGCTCCTCTTTAGCACTTTCCTCCTTACTGATTTCCATTTTGATCTTTAGACACTTCTTCCCATTCGTCTTTGGCATCACCTGAATCATTGTTGCAGGACTACCCTGGGAACCTGAAGTGGTCACTGCCGCTTGGTATGGTCAAAGCAATCACAGCTGTTTGTTAAACACTGTGGGGGCTGACTGTAGTTTAGGCACTTCTAATTGAATGTCTCAAACAGGAACCAATCTAGGACTTGAAGTTTTCCTTGTTTGCAATGGTTCAAAGCTTCAAGCAAGAAAGACCAAGGATGGCATGGCAGCAAAGGAGCTTGGAGTAAGATGGAGAAAGCCTTGGGTTGCCTTCTGACTAAAGACTAATATTTAAATATATAAACAGAAAATAAAGGAACAGATGCCATTAGTTCTGGTATAATTACTGCCTTTTTCTCATTAAATTCTGACTGGATCACTGAATATAAGGATCCCAGAGACTTACATCTTTTTTCTAGGAGGACTTATCTCAGGACCAGAGAAAGGCTGTGCTGGCCAGCCAAAGCAAATCTGCTGATCAGATCTCTGCCTAATCCTTCCTTAGTAACCTTGTAACCTTTAGATCCACTCGCATTATCTTTGCTCAGTCTTCAATCAGGACAGAGGATGGTGCCACTACTGCACTGTTTTATCTGAGACAAATTAAAAACTGCTATGATGACCTACATACACAGGAACAGATTTTGTATCGAAGATGTAATTTCAAGCAGTAATGATATTCACTTGCCAGCAAATATACCTAATATGCAACTCATTCAAATAATTTCAAAAGCCACTGTTCTCTGATTTATGTAAAAGTAGCCTTTTTGTCCATTTATATAGGTTGTAGTATACATTTATAGTCAGCCTGCAGCCTGATTCAATAATCCTTACGCAGATTCAGTAGTGCTTACTTGAGTAGGCATAAAGTCAACAGGACTGCAGGGGTGCTTAAAGAGTGCCAAAATAAGCTAAGGTTAAAAAAACCCAAACCTGAGCCCAGAGAGAAGACTTCACTGAAAGAAGTAAATGTGTAATTAAAGTTACACTCTCATTCAGAGACTGAAAAATTAAAAGGAGGGACTGTTTTAAATAATACATCCTATTTCTAAAAACTTTGCACATAGTCTTTTTTCATCTGCTGACCTTACCATTGGGAAAATTACTGTATCTCTTTTAATAAAAACTACATATCTCATTTGCAGCCTTCCAATCTGTTTCATCTGGAAGTTTTTTCATCTGTTCCCTGTAGGCGGAACTCCTTCTTTAGACCTTTAATTAGGTGGTGTTGCCTTGACCACTGTAGCTTAGATTTAGTTTAGTATTCTAACTCTAAAATGGTCACCTGTGTATTTGCACTCCAATATTGACCCTACAAATTTGTCTCAGAATTTGTTACAGTGTTTTAAAGTGTCGGGTTTTTTTTTCACCTCGCTCCAGTTCACTGGGTTTTTTATCCTAAGAAGGCCAAAATCATTCTTTGATGAACCTTGATTTACTGTTTCGAATTCACCACTGCCTCTTTTGAATAACACTGAAAAAAACGGTTAACAGAAAGTACAGAGAGTTCACTTCCAGCTTCTGCAATGTGCTTTTTCACACAGCTCGGTACACATTTCTGAATTAGCATTGCTACAGGTTACAACCATGACTTGTTGATGTGATTTATCTACTGAATGTTTAATGTATTTCTGATACTATCAATGATAAGATTTTAATGAATTGTTTATGGGCATTATCTCAAAGACCAGTGAATAATTTCTTCCTTCTGTGAACGTGTTCAGAGTTAAAACAACAAACAAACCAAAAACCGAACAACAAATACATAGACGATATCTCCCAACAGAAGCTGTCCTCTGATTTCTGTTTTACTTCAGGGTGGAAACTTGGGGTCATATTTTAATGTTGGTCCCTAACTTGGGGCACTGTTACTTCTTAGTGTACTTTGGTTAGATTTTTATTTGTATGCAAATAAGCCTCTGATTTATGGCACTGGTAAAGATACTACTCAATGACTCCTATTTTTCAAAATTGCTTTCAGGGTATGTAAACTTAGATAAGCAACAATTTTCTTTGAGCCTGGAAAATCCAGTAGAGTATTAAAACATCAATCAGCTTTTTGCTAAAAAAAAATATTAATTTTTTTTTTAAATCATGTTTTCAAAAGAGCTTATTTCTTTAAAAATATGAAGAAATAGATCTATACTTTAAAAAGCTTGATACCTTTGATTATCTGTTTCTCTGGTATAATAGAAGCTGCCCAGGCTCTTCATTCACACCTTGCTGCCTAGAGACTAAGGGATTTGTAGTGATACTTGAAACTCACACCTGAGTTTTACTGAAGTTCAGTCACTGGTAACAAAGCTACACCTACAAACTATAGGAATTAAATGAAAACAGTAAGTAGGAATAATGGTATATCGTTCTTCAACAAAAATCACATTTCAAAATTATTTTTTCAACGTGACCAATCCAAAGTTGATTTTATACAGTGTTCTCTATGTGACAACAACCGTGACATGACCTAATAAAGGATACGTCTACTGAAAAAACAATAGAGTTAATTTTTATCCATGTAGATTATCGTTTTCTGTAACACTGTCTGTACCTTTATAAATTACTTGAAAAACATGTTAACAATCAATATTCTTTTCCAATATTTAAGTTTGTACTGCACCCATTACCTATCTATCACAGTGAAGCTTCTGGCCACTTACTCATTAAATGCAAAGCAAAGGGAGAGGAGTAAAGAACAGCAGGAAGGCAGCACAAGAGCATTTGCTAAGGAATTTTCTTATGTTGTCCTTCCATATCAGAAGGAGCTGGAAGGGGTCTCAGGGTCTGCTGGTCTGACATACTCAGTTAATCAGAAATTGAAATAATCTTTTCATGCACATACATGGTGTGATTCACAGAACCTCATTTTATCTGTCACGTTATCTCCAGATGAAGAAATTCTGTCATTAGTTAGATGACTGTGCTTCAGACTAAATGAGTGGGCAATTGCTAATTGCAGCTCAAGGCTGAATTTTCTCGTGGTCCCCCTGCTGTATGGGGGGTAGAAGATGGAAATTATGTCACCATCAAAACTGCCTCCACTGCTCCAGTTCTGGTGCTTTCTGTGCCCATGGAAGAGCCACAGAGAGGAGGGGTGGGAATGAGCACCAGCGAAATAGCACCTCTGTCCAGCAGAAAATGGGAAATACAGGAGTGAGAGTCTGTCCATCTGAAGCTCTGGAGGTTTCTCTCATTGTTCCTACTACCCATACCACATCCCCTAACAGACTGATACACAGCCCAGATGCTGAAACTCTGTGATCTAATTACGCAGAGCATTATGTTTTGAAATGAGCAGTTTATATTGGAAAGTGCAGACTGAAAATACTTTGAATTCAACACTCTTCTAAATACAGGCCTGTCATTTATTGTGTACATCATGTTCCTTTTTATGACATAGAATTCTTGTACTTAATCTTTTTTTTTTGTTTAGATTTCCCCAGGGTACCAACCAAATTAATGTGTCCCTCATGGGAAAACACATGTTGGTAATAACACCGTAGAAAAATTAGGTAGATAACCTGGAATCACAGTCAAAAGTAATCAGATCAGTGTTGTGTTCTACAACAGAAAATGGTAAGTTTTGCCTTCTGTAATATTTCTAAATTAGGTTTCCCTGTATGACCTAAAGAAAGTATTGCAGAAGACTTTATACAGAGCACCCTTCCTAGCGAAAAGAGATTTTCTTTGTTGAATAGAGAAAGAATACACTTGTAGGTTTAACTTCAAAATCTGCCATTTGAAGTGGGAGGTCTCAGGAGAGGAAGACTTTTCTGAGTTTTAAACCAGGTCTAGCACTAGAAGAGTATAGAATTAGGAACGTATAAACAGTATTATATCTTCACCTCCACCTGTTTATTTAAACTATGGTCAGAAACGTGTCTATCTTTTAACCAATGGAGTTTTCACCTTGAGCCACGCATAGCTAAGCCACAGAGAAGTAAACCATGCCGTTTCCAGACAGCCTAAATTTCCTGTGCTCTGTTATAGCCTATTATGCTAGCTACAACCCCTGAGCCACTCTAAATAAATCTTCCTGTATTCTGTACTTAAGAGTCTCTGGAAGTCTAAGACAGTTATGCTTTCCCTCCCTTATATATTTACAGCCCGATTCTTCTTTCTTTACAACAGTGTAAATCAAGGGCCACTCCAATGAAATCAGCACATTTGTGCTGATGTAAAAGAGGCATTAGAGATATATCAGGCCCATTGTTCTGATTATGTTAAAAGAAAAATCTGTTACGGCCAGACATCAGATGAGTACAAAACACCTCCTTCAATATTAGATGTTGTTAGAAGTTAACTGAAAGTTTGCTGATTATGTCTCACTTTTATGTTCTTATAAGCTACCTGTGCAATACATGTTTGCTTCCCAGTCCTTCTCAACAGATTGAAAAGGTTTTGTTCACATGAATGTATTTGCCAAGACACATAAAGAGAAGTGACCACACAAAGCATGAATTAACTCAGTGTCTTATTTTATAATTAAGTGCCATCTAACATGATCCATTTACGCAGATAAGATAATTTCTTAATACGAGTGGGTGCTACGAAGATTATGAAGATCTGAATATGTATATTTACAGAGAGAAGACAATTTCTTACATTCTTTCAAGTCCAGAAAAATGGAAGAAAAAGATAAGTCTCAAATTGAAAGAGGGGCAATTGCCAGCCACGGTGGAAAGCTTTTTGGCCTCCACTGGCAGGCCCTCATGACCACCAAGAACCCCTGAGAAACAGGGGGGACTCAAGCCACATTTTACAACTTCTCCCACCATCGTACAAGACTGCCGTTATACTATTTCTAAAACCTGTAGAACAAAAATACCCCACAAACAATTATATTATGTATAAAATAAAGAAACTGCATTTTATAAAATTCTTATAATATGGCTGTTTTGGTACATGACACCTTCCAGAGCACCTCTAAATAAGCATTTGGGAAAAGCAATCTGAGTAAATGGTTTTAAAGACAGGTTATTTATTTATTACACAAGACACAACTTCTCACATTACTGCCTGAAGTAAAATGAATGCTGATAATGCTCCCGTCTCTGAAACTGAACACATTTATATTAAAAATGTAGAAAGTACAGTATACACTGAGGTGCAATCTATTGACTCTGTCAGTAATAGCAGCGTTTTCATTTTTCCCCTTGTAATAGAAGTCATTGCTTGCATTCAGAATGTATTGTCAAGCTTTATTAATCTCAGCACAGAGGCCATCCTGGGCCTTGAGAGCTATTGATTTTTTTAAAGAGATGGTATTCTTTTTCTATGGCCTACTCGAGATCTATTTCAGATCTGTCATAAAAAGGAACCTCAAATTACAGGACAACTTAAACAACACTTAGCGATTAGTGATATGTTTAAAGTCTCTTCCTTGAAAAGCCTGAAAATGGATTATAATATTTTCAATTTAGAAAAAAGAGTATCTTTGCAGGTTGGCAATCACATTGTAAGATGCTTCTTCGTCTCATTATTCTCAGATGAAAACTGATTGTTAGACACTGAAGGTGATATTCTGAGAAGAGCTGAATGCATGATCTGGAGAAAGGATTGAGAAACATCCCTCTGAGCTCTGTGGAAAGAGCAGTCAGCTTGCTGTCTTAATTCGAGAGCTGAAATTCTGACCCCAGCGAAGTCATTGGGATTTTTGTAATCTACAGGCTTGTTTGGTTAGGTTTTTTGTTAACCTATGAGTGCACAAAGAAGTATTTATGCTACAAGCAACCCTAACATGACCCGGTCTGCTCCATTCTGAAGCTGAAATGTCAGATAAACCTGTATATATTGAGGAAGGGGGGATTATTTATAAGGTATAATATCTGCATAATATTTGCACTTGTCTTTTCTCTAAAGGGGCAGAATGCAGTGGTGTAGGATACATCAACAACTCCTCAACATTCATCATTTATATTCAGACTTGTTATAAACATAAATCCTCTCCCTATTTTGCAGCATTAACTGTGTAATATTCTTATACTGAATGTCTGCATTAATTGTCTGTTAACCATTGAGTGACTGGAGACAGAAGACCAAGGCCTTATAACCATTTCAAATACTGTTGGCCTTCTGACATGCCCCTGACCTACCTGCATCCTTGTTTCTGCATCCGTTTCAAAAATTACTTTGTCAAGTGATTTGCATCAAAGATCCTATGCAACTCATTGCCATGAACAAGGACCAAAATGAGCATATATTACTAAAATACAAGATTATATACAGCATGCAATGGTTGAATTCAAAACTTTTAATAGTAATATAGAGTGGTAAAGACACTCATATATGAAAGCACATGTTTAATTGCTTTTGTGGCAAATGTTGATAGTCTGAATTACTTGTATTTGGCTGGAGTAGATGCTTCTATTTCATGCTGTCTTCAGAGAAATTATATAAATATTTTGCAAAGCTTAGTAAGACAGCAAAAATTTTATGAAGAGACACACAGTTCTGTGGCTTTACATTCAGGTGGAACAGACAGGGTTATCAACTTGTTCTTATTACTTGGATATAAAATATAATCACTCTAGAGAACTAGGTGCTTGCTGCTGAATCTCAGTTCCTGTAAAAGCTTAATAGTTTGTATGCAGCAAGTTAACAGCAACACTGAACAAGATTTCACTTGGTATCTTGCACTTACTAAGTCACGTTGGAAATTAAAAAAGCAACTTCAATAACAAAGTACTGAGACTTAAATCTTGCAAGTGATGTGCACAAAATGAAATACAAAACAGATACAACTAATGAAATAGAAGCCAGCTCAAAGTCTCTGTGATTTACAAATGAAATTTGATAAGCCAACAAGCGCTTATACAATAACTTTTATGATTTTTCAGCCTTGATTTTAAAGTTTTCTTTTAAAAAGATGAAGGTAGTTTCAAAAGTTTAATTGCAAGAATCTCATTCAAAGCAATATGATAGAAAGCTAGTATTGCGTCTTATTGTAAAGCTGGCTAATTGGAAGAACTCTTCATAGGCTACAGTAATACTATGTCATTATACTAGAAGACAATAACTTATTATTAAGTTGGCAGCTTCCCATTTAATAAACTTATTTGCGATTACTTTGTGGGTAAATGTTGCTGACAGAGTGAGTTCAATCAACATATTTTCCAGGAATGTGCTTTAACTTTCTTGCATCATTGCTTGCATACAGGTAGCACTAAAGGTATGCAATGCGTTTTTATAATCTATTCAATAAATTCCAGTTTTTAGCCTATTTTCTTTACGGCACACACTACATATAGCTTAAATATTGCAATAGTTTAACGTATTTGTTCATTTTTGCACATTCTGTAAACATGAGAAATTATACACCATGATTCAACTTCCAGAAAGAAATTATCCTTTAAGCTGGAATTCCCAAGAAGTACAGAGAAGTTCAGTGTCCTGTTTTCTTCTTGAAAGTAAAAGGTACCCTTTACTAGACCTTTGGCCTATGAAAATCAGAGTGCTTTTCTTCAATATGAATTGCAAAATCAGACCTTAAATGTGTTGAGTAGCCTTTGAGAATAATTTATGCTTTTTTCAAAATGGGGTCACATAAAAAAAGAAGACTTCTTGCAGTTATAGACTAAATGTACTTTGTCTGTTTAACACAGGGAATTGCTGTTGAAGTCAGCGAGAATTTTTTATGCCAAAGAACTGCAAGATCTGAATAAATTCTGGATAATTTGACAATTCAAGTAATCAAGACACTCTACCATATATTCAGTTCCTTCCGGACTGAAGTGCATGATGACAATATCCTGTTCTACTGCATTACAAGATGTTGGGAAAAATTAAGATTCTGGGAAGAACTCGTAACATTAAATGAGCCAGCAACAGCCCTTAACAGCAGACATTGATGGGATGACATTTTGGTATCTTAATCTTGGCCACAGCAATTCTTTTTAAATTTAAAATTTCCCTTAATTTATAATTTATTTTACTTTTAATTTTCAGACTCAACATCAGTAATATGGCACATATTGATTAAATCTACTTTGAAAGTATCAAAATATGTATTTTATTGAAATAATATATTCATTTGCACATAAAATATAGAAAATTAAATCTAAGACAACTGGTTTTTGTTAATCAGTCTAGTCAGTCACTAAAAAATCAGATCCTGAAGTAAAATATTGTAGTTGCTCAGTGTCTATGGATGATATAGTCACACTTTACACCAGAGAAAATAAGCCCAAAAGCTCCAAAGTTACACAGCATAACTAATAAGTTCAACCTCTGATAAAGCCATCCCTCTTCTGTGGCCTATTTTATTCTGCGGGGCAAATTTCAGACTAGTCATTGTGTCTTTCCCTTTAAGTTTCACAGCTCACCTCTGAAGTCCATCCATTATCAAGTGTTGTGGAATAGGCTAGAAATCCATATATATACACACACATCTCCACACACCTTTATGTACAGATCTACACACATCCTCCATTCTATTTTGCCAGACATACTAACGGTTTAGTAAACATGATAATTTTAGTGACAGCAATAGAATAAAGACACATATTATAAGAATATTGCAATTCTTACATATTCCCATTTAAAGGAATTCCTATGACACCAATGTTTAATCATAAATGCTGACCTTTTCCCCCATTCAGTCTGTGAAACAATCTTCCATCAGGCAACTGTATATAGTAATCAAGGCAGACTTACACATGGGATAGGTGCTGGAAATCTGTGATCAAGAATAGGGCTGGCAAAAGGGCCTAGCCAGGCATATGAAGGAGGGGTAAACACTGTTATTTGGCTTCAAGAGTTAATGAAGGAAAGACATCTTATTCTTTGGTACAGTGTCTGAATAAAAAAACTAAGAAGAATTTGGATTTTACTGTGAACCATGTTAAGAGAATCCTCATTCGATCTACTACTGTTTTGTGTAGACACTCACACTACTGTTTTGCCCTTAAAGGCATGCAGGCAAGCTGCAGACTGAGATTTTAAAAGAAGTATTTGTCCATACTAAATGTAATTGGATAGCCCTTTTAACGGGTACTCTACGGAGATTCTGGGTTAGAAATAGTTGGTGAAGTTTATGTGATAGAATCCAGAGATAAAACTGAGAAAACAACTGTCTCTGAAAATAGGTAAAAAAGGCAAGTGAACAGATAATAATTGAACTTAATTTGTCACTTGAGCTTTGCACAGGTATAATCAGCCTCAAACAGGACTCTTCAAAAGTACTGAACACTAAATGACTCTAATGTTATTCCCTGGGATAAAGGTAAAGCTAAGGATAAAAGCACTGTCTTCCACTGGATGCTGTACAGATGAAATCGTATCTATTCGCTAGGAGCAGTAAGCAGTACTTACAAGCGGTAAGCGTGGGACCCTCTTTGAACCCTGCAGAAAATAAAAGTAATTTGCAAAGAGAATAAGGTGGTGTCCTTAGGAGAAAGAAAATGCTGCGGATAGCAAGTGCGCTACACAAACGGTTTCCTGTAAACAAAGCAAAAGAGAAGGGATTCTTCAACTCCTGTTCACTCTTTGAATTACTGAAAAAATTGCTGGAGGAGAGGGGTTATGATGCTTGCCTGATGTTAGGTCTTACTAGGTGCAGAAGAAGGATATAGACTGGAAAAAGAGTTTCTTCAGCTTAGCACAGGGAAATTCTTACAAGCACACATGAATGACTTGATCTAAAAGGAACAAAGCAAAGACTAACGGCCTCATCAGGTAAGAATTTAAAATGGTTTTCTACTGTTTGAGAAGGAAACTAGTCCACTGTGGTTATCCTACAATCAGGTATTCTTATCATAACTACTTTTCTCCTTAGGTAGCAAAAACTGCTATCAAAGAAATTTCTGACAGTCAGGTATTCATCCTTGGCGAGTGTTGAGGGTCTTGTGTCTGATGGCTCGAGCCCTGTGAATGAGAGACATTGAGCGTTTCATCTTTGGTGGAAGCTGCCTGGTACGCGGCAGCTCTCAAAACCTAGTCTTTTGCTGGCAACATCTGTCACAGCACTGCACTGGTCATGGGGTGGTGGGAGAAGTAAAACGGAAAATAAGAAAGGAGAAATAGTTACTTTACCACCCAATACTTCTGGGGTGTAAAATGTCCAGCCTGGAAAACTTGTTAAACGTCATTGGAAACTGCATCTTTTTGCCATAGAGTTGAAGTTCTGGTAAGACCAAGGAGTTCAATGTTTTTTTAAAAACAAGAGTTTGGGATTACACTTCTTCCTCCTTTTCTTCCAGCAAGGTAGAAGATGCTAATGTAAAAAGGCAGAACAAATGGGCTCTTTATTTTTGCAGGACAAAGAGCATTTGAACTCCATCAGTGGCTCTTTGACTGCCTTCAAAGCTTGTCTCTGACTACATTAAAGCCTCTGCTAGCTTCTGATTTGTATTACACTGTAGGCTTTCCATTGCACTAGCAGCTAGATGCATGTAAGAGAATAATTGTTAACTTACAATAATAAAGCCAATAAAAAAAATGAGAATGAAGATTTACAAAAAGCTATGTTCTCACTTGATGCAAAGTAGCGTAGCTCCCCACAGTGGCTCAGAATCTGCCCCCTAATTCAACGAGCTAGTTCTGAGAGAGAAGTCTTAACCTTATCCTGTATAACCAGTGTAGCACATTTTGAGGTCACTGATAACATCAAATAGTTTAACTGAAATTAAAGTGATTTTGTGAGGTTAGGAAAGCACAACTCTGCAGATGAACCAGGAAAATCAGGCCCAAAGCAAAAGAGCACTGATCCTGATCTCACTTAATTTAAGAGGCACTCCTGTGAAATCTGTGAGGTTGTCTGGGTACAAAAAAACCCAATCACAACAACAGAGAGGAGAGCAGAAAAGTGCACAGAATGCATTTACATGGCTATACTGCTGATGTATTGGAATTTCTTCATCATAACTTCACAGTACGTGGTTGACACCTAAGCCTTTACAAATTAGGCTGGGGGGCTAACACACATCATTAACATAAAAATGTGTATTTCTTTCTCCTTTCCCCATTGCTCTCACTGCAAGACTGCCTCTGCACCCCTCCTGAGTGAGGAAGAGTTGTGGCTGTTAGAAGATCTTGCTGCAGGAACAGAACAAAGTAGCCTTCTAGGCCACCTCTTTTAGATGCAAGAAGGAGGTAAACACTGCTGGTTTACCCCATATTCTTCGTGCACATGAGCGTAAGGTGACAGCTAATACACTGGCATTGTTGAACTAAAGCGAATTGGTCCTTTACACCTGAATTACACTTATCTTACTCATACTGGCATCCACACAGTTTTCACTGAGGTTGTATTACAGCTAATAAGATTTCAAAATGCTTTAAAACCTCTCATGGATTTTCATTCAAGAAATCCAAATATGAACTTACACGAAGCTCCCTAATGATAACTAAAACAATAGTCTTGCAATGCTGTAGTGTTTTCTTTTAAGGCAGGGCAGTTTACCTTGTCTTCAGTATTTAGAAAATGAGAAAATATTTCAAGGAGATGAGCCTCACTGGAGACAATATTTCTACAACAAAACCAAGTGCCCTTAGAGATGAGAATATCCATGAAAGAATTCAACCACAAATGCAAGGCTGCTCCCAACAATTTGAACTTTCAAGAGGGTGAAGACAGAAAGCAGAGATGAACATTCTTTTGGACTCATGGGAAATAAAGATAGATCGCTAGAACTGGAACAATAAAAACCATACAAACTCTAGTACATATAGGAATCACGTGCAAGATTATTTACCATTGGCACTTGCTAAAACCATAAACACAGGACCAAAGTAGGAAAGATTCACTGGAGGGTACAAATCAGGAATGGAAAACCTCTACATGCACTTTAGAGAGAGAGACAATAGTATGTGGTCAGACCCTGTTAAAGCTATATTTTATCATCTGCTTTATTCATTCATTATTACCCAAATGATAAGTTTTGAAGCAACTGATTATTTCATTCCTGTCATTTAGAACTGTGCAGTTTGAAAGAGACGTTCAGACAGCAGTAAACTACGACACAGAAAAAAGTGTATTCATCACAGATACAAGAAAAAACACACATGCTTAGTGTGTCTAATAAATCTGAAATAAGTTTGCTTTGGCACAGCCATGAGACAAATCATTCCTGGAGGTAGCATAAGGGATTAGTAATTATGTCAAAATATTAATGTCCCAGTTGACTTCTTCATTTTCCAGCAGGCAGGCCTGCTTTTCCAAAACAGTTTTAAGAACCCACATGCTACCATATAAAATACATGAATTGAGCAATAAGTGGTAGGAGGAACTGGCTTGCTGCTTGTCTCCTTTTCCTACTGTATTATATTGCATACAGCGGAGCATCTGTATGGACTGTATAGCTCAATTAGCGCATGTTTACATTAGCAGAAAAACCTGCAGGATAAGGTCCTTCTACATTTGCCGTAAACTTGGATGCTGGGCTAGTTATTTAATGAAAAAAAATTGGATACCTACAGCTGCCTAAATCCATGGTTTGACTAGCAAATAAGGTCTATTATGTAATTTTACCCCTATGAGAATTTAGGACATTTACTTATTAACGCATAAATCCTAACTTCTGAAATAGAAATCCCACTAATCCTACGGGACTGGGATTTCATCTGAAGGGCAGGATTTGGATGTCTAGCCTTTTTCAGGCTCTGCAAATTACCCTGCCCCGATCCAAAAAGGCTGGGAGTCTCCCCTAACTCCCGTGCTGCATTTTTCTTTCCAGGCACAGGGTGCCTTGGATGCCTGAGGGTACCTGGAACAGTGCTACGCACCCCTGCTTCTGCAGCTGGAACCTGGCCCGCAGGCCTGCACATCGGGGTCTGGACACCGCAGAGAGGGAGAAAACTGGATAATGACCTATGCTTGCTGACCACATGTACAGTCTGAGACTTTCCTCTGCCCAGTACTTCTGTGTGGTTTAAGTTGTTTTCTTTTCCCTGTGCTGTGTTGGACTAGAGGGAAGCATTTCTACAGGCTGCCTGCCAATAGAACTTGATAAACTATGGACAAGCTATTGCTTCTAACCACGTGTCCTTACAGCATGTCACCACAAATTCTCCCAAACGTCTCTGCTCTATTCCTCCATCCGCCTCATTCACTTAGTAGTACTTTCAAAATGTTACAAGTTTCATGTCTTCCCGCTCATAAAGCACAATAAAAGAAATAGGTAGGATCTATCACCCAACAATCACGGCTGAACCCTGTTTATTCCTGTGCAGTATGTTTCAATTTGCTTTTTAAAGTGAATGTTTTGTTCCTAATAATCCTCAAAGTTTATTTTGCAGGTCAAGCACTAGAAGTGTAACCAAAAAGTCTTTATGAAGGCCTTTATTTTGTTATCTCAAAAAAAAGTCAGTATTTCTGCTGGGGAAAGACCAATACTCCCACAGCCTTAAGCTGCCTGTAGTTCTCTGAGCTACTAACAAGTAAATAGGTGGAGTTTTTTTCTCCAGTCACCTCAGTATATGGAAATCCATGAAAAGCAATCAAATAGAAATTTCTTTGGCTTCTATAAACTCTGTACTCAAAACATTTCAAATTAGAAGGCTTTACCTCTGCTCAAATCAGCCCATATCACCTATGAATGCAAGTAAATAAAATGTGTATTTTGATCAAGATGCCAGTCTTTGCTCTGATCGGTTAGATCTCCTGCTGTCTAAATTGATTAATGGTCTATTTTCTGGGAAATTTGCTGCCTAACAGTTGCAACTAACAGTTCAGAGTGCTCTGAAGGCTGATGGTTGCCAGTTCCAGAAGGACTTCTCACTGTTAGAGGTCATTGCACCAGCATGTTTGTACGTTCTTCATGACATGTTGTCACACAGCACTGAATAGCTGTATGTGTGTGAACAGGCATATAAACTTTCATTTACAAGTTCCCAAAATGAGTTTTGTTTTCTTGAGCTGTGTCAGACACAGAAGAGCATGCAATTTATACCCAAGTGCCTCAAGCGTTGCCAATTACTTTCCCCCTTCTCTCCCCTTTTCTAAGCAGATTCTGTGATATATTGAAGCTTGGCCATAAACACGACTCCTTTGTGTGATTACTGCAGGCTTCCAAGTGCTGTGTATTAAGAGTGCACCGAACAATGTAAACTCACTTTAACAATGCTTCACACGTCAGGATGGGAATTTATCTCCGTAGACTCACTGGCTGTCTGCCTTGAACGTTGCACTAGCAATTGCATAAAGTATTTTCTCTGAAGCCACTGAGGCCACAATTACTGAGTGGTCTTACCAAAAGCTAGAAAAGAACATGCTAAACACAAACTCTTCCAGGATTCAATCTCTTTTCTATCAAGATCAGCCAACATTGAAGAGCTTTACTAGGTTTGGGAGCAAGGTTCACACCAGCCTGCAGGATTCAGCTGAAGGCTTTCTATGCAGCAAGGAGGAACATACAGTACCTCCTTGTCTTACAGGGCACACACACACAGATAAGAGGACTACTGAAAATTAATGGAACACATTTCCTTTGACTTTCAGCTTCAGTTTGTCACTGAAGTCCTATGAAATAAGGCTTTCATTTCAATAACTCTCCAAAGATTAATCGTTTCCTATAGTTTCATGCAGTCTGTTATTAGTATATTCTGACTCACTTTCACTACAACATCATTTAGAAGTCTCAGTCAGGTTAGCTTAACAGCAGATGCTGTACAGCCAGATTTTTCCCCCAAAGAGTTTGAAATCTTGATTATAATCAAGACAACAAGGGAACAAAACAATGCAAAACTGAGAGAGACAAACTAAAAAACATTCTCGAAACCTTTCCATATAGCTAAGTGCTGATCTCACACTTGTGGTGTTATTGTTTACAAGTCTTATAAAGTACTTTTAAATAAGCTTTTAGAGGCAGAATATAGTGCTATCCATCCTCATCAGGTAAAAGAGCAGCAACCAGGGAGGAAAAGAGAAAGAAATGGGGGAGAGAGAAGGAGGAAGCATTCCATTTTAGTTGTGATGAGTTTAGCTTAAAACTAAAGTCACACAGGCTCTCGGAAGTTGCTGGGGTGTTAGTTTGGAAAAATGACAGGATGATAGATAGGGTTTTGATTCAGCATCATAGAACTGGTTATTTAAGTTAGCTGCAAATGAAACCAATCAAAGATGAGGCGCAGTGGGAAAAGAGAAAGCAACTAGGACATAGCTGTAAGGAACCCTCAGAGAAAGCAGGATGGCATCAAAGAAGGACTTTCTGAAAAGCAGTCAAAGAACAACAAGAGTAAGAGGAGGAAACAGAAGACAGAGTCCACTCCCTTGACAACTGTCAACAGGTCCAGGGTAAGAACCAAGAACTAATCCTGAGGTTTGCCTAGGAAATGATCAAAATACTTTTATTAACATAAAGGAAATACAGAACTAGCATTTAGTCCAGAACTCCAGAAGAGAAGTCCTGGATAACACTTGGGAACTGTTATCGCTGTCCACAAGCTCAAGATGAAAAGAAGAGGAAGGCGGGGAAGCTGTGAAAAGTAACTTAGCACGCGTCCATCCACAGTTGGAGCCCTGCAGATTCCACTTGGTCTGTCTTTGCTTGGTGGTCACATACCTTCTTCAGTCAGCAAGACTGTCAGAAGTACGTACACAGTTCTGAGAAAAGCACCCTCTTACTTAACTGTTTTTGCTGTAAATTCAGCAAGGCAATAAGAGCAAAATGATTCCCCTACAACATCTTCTAGGAAAAGAATGCAATTTCTCAGATGTTAACATGGGGTTTTGAAAATATTGCTATTTACAGCCTGGAATGCACTTGAAACTATAAGACAAGTCACAATTTGGGTCTAGGATCCTTGCAATGACATTCAAAAAACCTTCCTCCCAACTCTCATAATGCTGTTCTCAGACATAGTGTTGCCTGCATGTACACAATGTGGCATGTAGCTGCTTTGTCTGTGAGCAACAAAATAAGCATGTATAAAATATTCTAGCCTGATTTGATAAACTAGAAAACAAAGTAAACTAGACAGGTAATTCAAAGTAATAAGCCACTTTTAATTGGTTAAGTAACCATCTAGAAATTCAGTGCCAGCAGCAAAGGTATAAAATACAGCAACTTGGGGTTTGGTGTCATAAGCATCTATGGTGCTGTTGAGCCACAGTAATTTCAGATACCACAGGGAAGCTAGTACTTCATTACTATGAATGTAGAAATCATTACCATACCTCATTCTATACACTTAAATAAAATATGTAATGTAGATAACTGACATCCTGAACACAGCGGGAAGGTGATTAAATAGCAGGTACTCAAGAAATATTGCCAACAGGGCCCAAAAGGCATTTTTATTTTTCTTCTGGCCAAGTTAATAAGTGGCCTGATGACCCCATCTCACAGCAATACACCATTAAATTTCAATAGGAATGATGACAAGCCTTCATAAATAAAAACATCCATTTGCAATAGCTTCCCACTAAACAAGGGCTAGGTAAGGCACTTTGCTAGCATGAGTACTTGCAGGTAAGGACCGTATCCTTCCACACTATGACAAAGCTCCAACAGACTCGCACTGGGAAAAACAGTCAGCACTGTCCAGAAGAAGTGGATTTTCTCAAAGCTCTGTCATCTCCTGAAGGCCACCACACAAGATAGTATCAATTACATTAAACGTAACACCATTCCCTTCTGAATCTCTCAGCAGAAATGAAGTAGGAACAGCAGTATCGATGTGCTGGGCGCCGAAGGTGGGTATCCTGAGGAGCACGAGTGTGGTGATGGGGAATATAATGAGTAGCTCCAAAAGTTATTGGCTCATTAACAATGCCCTACAGGAAAGAATTTTCTGTCCAATAATGGAAGTAGCACAAGCACAGATTCTCAATATGATGTGAAGCCTGTTTAAATCTACTGCTCTGGGAGCAGGGCTCTTGATTTCTCTCTTTCGCTGTCACTTACTTAATTTGGGCACTGAAGTACTAACTCTATTATATGGTTCAACATGAAAATGGAGACTTTTTTTCAAGCTTCATTAACATACTGTTGCAAAAATTGGCCTCAACAGAAGCTCAGTCATTTTCCAAGACTCACAATCTCTAACACAATTTGTTGCTGAAAATAATAAGATGCATTTTTGAAAAGCAAAAACTGGATTACAAAATATACTGTGTGATTCAAAATGGAGAACTCAGCATAGATCAGAACTCTATGACATAATTTGTCAGAATAGTATTCCATTTGGGCCACTATGCTGTATCTAACACTAGCCATAGCACTGCAAGATCGTTGCCATCAGCGCTTTGCAAAAAACGGGCTGAGAAAACAGTCCATATTTTGCCTAGTCAGGTCAGCAACAGCTTCCAGAGATTTCAGCTGGTATAACGGTATGTCACTGCCTCTTTCTGAAAGTCATATTTATCTACCCTAAACAAGGTCTATAGAGGATATAGTCACATACAATAAGATTTCTTTGCAGTGGTGAGAGGATCCTACACCAGATGTACACCAATACTTTAACACATTCTTCACCTTTTCTTTGCTGAAGCTACTGATAAATCTATACGACTTAAACTGGAACCTATGACTGTACTAAAAAATAACCATTATAGTAGTAGATCACATTTAGTCATGTACCCTAGCATTCCCCAAATTTGTCTATCCCAAAATATTGAACCAAATTTAAAATTTACTATGAGAACAATATTTCTGCGTCCTTCAAAATTTTGATTGCATCTACTTTCACTGTAAACAAAGCATGCATTAATCAACTTTATTTCCTAAACCAAAGGTATTGCAAATCTCAATCTAATACAAAAAATAGGAGGATACATTATCTAAAATTTCAAACACAACATCTTCTGATTACTGAACTCAAGCAAGTGTTTGTCGTCTTACAAACAAGTGTTTAATTCAGGTTTGTTTGTAGCCCCAAAAATGATTGCCAAGTGTTTTTATTTGGGTACCAGTCACATTTTTAATAAGAGAAGAAAAAGGAATCAAAAAGCAGATTTTATTTTTCAGTGATCATGGGTGATTATGAGAAACCAATTGAAAACAGATTATATGCATTCTAAACAATTCAAGGCACAGGTGTTTATTATTCATTTTTATTATGAAGGTGCTATTTTTGGCACTGTATCTTATTTTTTATAGGTGTTTGCACTTTCCAGCAGTGAAACAATTGCACTGTCAACAATAGAGATAACTCACTGAACGAATGATGCTGTAATGGGAATCATGACATAATGTCTTGTGTGTCTTAATCAATTATAATTAGCAAAACATTTATAACATACTAGAAAAAAGAGAATTGATAAATACACATGAAAGCCTTATTACTTGATGCAATGTACATCTTGAGAAGTGAAAATAAATAGCAAATATTATAAATCACTGTGTGATTTACATTCTTCAACGCAAGTAAGTTTTCCAGATACAATGTGACACGAAATGTCATGCCATAACCAAGTATATTTCTGATTTAGAAATAATTAGGCAAGAAGGTGTTACTTACTCAACAGAGCTTTGCCTTATGTGAATGCACAGAGCGACAGCTTATTAATAACTCCTTCTTATTACTTCTCTACAGCCTTCTACTCCCTTCATCCTTATGGATCCTAAACAGCAAAGGCAGAGCAGGCGGGGTAAAGATAACGAAGCCTGTACCTGAATATGCTGGTTATATTGGCATAGTCCAGACTCTTAACCCTTGGAAGCCCAACTGGGAGGTAAAATGCAGTATTTGAAGTTTCAAAGAAAGTGTTTGTAGTTAATTAAGATTGTATGTACCTCACTTGGATTAAGTAAAAAGTAAGTAAATAAATGCATTTTAGCTGCGAGACAGTGAGACTCCTTAGCTTTTGAACTGAATGCATTTGCTATGGCAATGACAGGGAAGCAGCAGGCATGAAGTTATACAACAGCATCTGTACCCTTACTGCCTAGAATGGATCTGCATTTTGGTCTTTGTCCAAAGCTCACATGTTCAGCAGAAGCCTTTTCATAAAACAAGATGTACAAACAGAAGTGTCACCTCTAGGACAAGCAGAATGATCCTTTCTGTTCTAATAAGCATTGGAAAGACTTCATCTAGAGTACTGCCTCTGCTTTTGGACACCACCTTCACAGACGGGAACTAAAAGGAGAGAGAATTGTTCAGGGAACAGCAACAAAGACAAGAAACAATGTGAAATAAAATATTGAAGCTGAGGAAGAGGATATAAAAGAGAGAATTGAGAACAGTCTGCCATTATGTAAATGACTCCTGCAATTAATCCTTCCTTCATGGAAGGCAGTATCAGAAATAAGAGTGAAACAAGGGAGATTTTGGCTAACAATTCAGAAAAAATATCTAATGATAAGGATAGTTGAATACAGGATAGTTAAATACAGTCATCTCATCTCTGGAAGTTTACAAAGATGGATCATAACACCCATCAGGAGTGACAGAAGTACGGTTGATCCTGTCTGGGGCAGATGTATGAATTAGACAACCTATGGGAGCCTGACTCTTGAGACTGTCTCTCTGGGTCTCTCTGAATTAGCATCCAAAAGGATATACGTCTCAAAAGCACTGCAACAGACTTCAGGGATCGATCCTGTAATATAGTTGAGGAAGAGGGGCCATACCGGGATATAAGATCCTTCAATTTTTGAGAGAAACACTGTGAAAATCTCGGGGTTGAAATTTTCAGTTGTAGAGATATAAATGAATGATGGAGCCTAGGACCAAATGAATTTTAAAGCCTCCAAAATAAAAAAGATTGGATTAGCAGGATGGTCTCAGGTTCACAGCATTGGTGTGCGTGCATGCGTGCGTGCATGCGTGTTAAGAGAAATCGTCAAGATGGTGTTAAAAAGAAATTTCTGTAATTTTTCCATTATCGTTTCTTCAGTAACATTTTTCTCTATTAAAATACTGTCTGCTGATTAATTAAACACCTTAGCATAATCAATGCACAAAAGAATATGCCTCCAATATTGATTAAAGCTTTCTTTGAAAACCTCTCTGAGCTCTTTCATCACAGTCTGTAAAGAGATGGTATTTTCGAGAACAAAACAGAACTGTGTAGCAAGTGTGAAAGCGTGACAGAATAAAGGTACAAAATATGTAACTGTTTAGCTGAAGATGTTGAAACAAAGCATGTTCAGAAACGGAATAATGTGACAGGTAATTTACAGTGATCTGATGGAAGCTGACTGGATGCCAAATAACCTGTTGTAGTCACAGTGGGGTTTTTTTCCTCCAGATACTTTGAGTATCTTTTTTCAAAGATGACTGTAACTGACACATTAGATTAGTTACAAGATCACCTGCCAGGAATGAAAAGGGATGAACACTGACATTTATTTTTTTAGGACCATTAAGGAGTAATGGGCTTGATCCTTCCTATACCACTCAAGTACAGAAAATAATGAGCCTCCATGGGGCAACAGCGAAGCTGATAGCACCTTTTGCACAGTTATTCTCTTCTGGGATGCAATTCCCTAACTAATATAAATTAATAAATAAATATAGGGATGAAACACAAATACTTTGGAGCACAATATGGGAATATTGCCAGGTCTGATCACTGGAAAAAAGCAATGGAAAGACTTCTGGTGACTTCCATATGCTATAGATGAGAATTAGAGATATTTGGGTTTTTAATTCCCCCAACTGGGTATTCGCATATCTAAGTCACTGACAAAAAAAATGTGGTACGTCAGTCATGCCAGGTTGGTGCCTCTTCCATGTTAAGGAAATCCCTTTCTAGGAAATCAAGTTACTAACATGAAGAATGATTAAAAATTGCTGATTTTTCCATATGTATGAAAAAAACTCTTATTTTACAGAGCAGTTGAGGAAAGTCCCGTATGCAAGAATATAAAAGTACAGCAAACCCACAGCCTTTCATATAAATTTTTGTCTATGTGCAGATTGTGACAAATTATGCCAGAACACAATTTAGCATATCCAGAGAAATGGAAAGTAGATTTGTTCCATATATTTAGTTCGTCCTAATTTTTGTAAGGACATGGCAGTTGGAGTTTAGATTTATCCTTCCATTTTATTTTATAATGCACAACAGCTTAAATTAATTTTAAGGCAATTATAATGCAAGGAAGTTACATGGTCTGTTAGATGTTGCACTATGTGGTGAACATCTATACTTTTGCAATTACAGGGGCCGTTTTTCACAGAAATAGAGGGAAATAGTGAAGTCTATGGGACTGAAGGATACTTTCCCATGTGGATATGATTCTGGAAGGACACTACCACGTGCCATGCTATGAACGATAAAGCCAGCCTCTGTAGTTATTATCCCAGCATTCTACATATACACAATAGAACTTGCCAACCCAAACCTCCAAACCTACAGTTATGTGGTGTAGTTACTCTAGTTATTTACATCAATGTTTTCTTTTGGTACAATCATTCTCTTTCTGTCACCAATGCCCTGCTTTTACAGATGAGCCACATACAGTTCTGTTTATCTTCTGTCTTTCTACCTACAATGCATTAACTATTTCCAGTGGCTTTCTCGAAAGCATAATGACTTTTCCTGTACTCTAGTAAAAATATATCCCCACAAATCAAGAGGAAGCAGGCTCAGACTAAGTGGCTGAGAAGATTTACATTCTATTGCTAACTCAGTTATTACTCTGCTGAAAACCCCATACCATCAGTATAATGAATCCCTCAACCTCTGCTGCTAGCACAATTTTTCTTCCCAACCTCATTGGCTCCCAACTTTCTGCTTGACCTTTTACAATCTGCATGCGGCAGAACTTCATTACAACCTTTTAATGATGCACAAATGGCACACAACACCAAGGTCACAGCACATCCCCAGCGAGAGCTTCTCCAACACCTCCTGAACACACAGTTAGTTTTCATTTAAAGGGACAGATAGTCCAGTGGGGAAACAAAACCTTAGGATTTAGCAAGAGTCTCAACAGCTACTAACATACAAAAAAGTGCCCATGTCATAAAATGAGTATCTGCTCCCAAAAAAATGTTTTAAGAAACAAGTTGATGTCTGAAGCTGTCAGTGACAAAATGAATAGAATGGCTCATTTAGGAAACTCAGAAAAGTAACAGTATTTTTCTGTATAGAAAGATTATTAAAATCTTAAAAAAAATATATATTATATATATACACACTAAGGGGTTAGCAACATTCATCCATCTAGCACATTAGAAGCCTTTCTAATGTCACAGCAGTCAAATGAATATCAGATGATGGATTCCATTCCAAATGATCACCAACTTTTTGCTAAAACAGTTCAATCTCTCTTCCGTAATTTTCCAGCTAGGATGTGGAGATACCAATGCTTAAGCCCATTTTTAAAGTATTTCAGTTTTTTGTATCAAGAGTGCTATATAAATGCAAAGCACCTCGCTATTCAAACAGGTAGACTGTAGAGCACATTGTTCAGTATTGGTTAATGTTAAGCCACTGCATATACGCATATATTGCACCTCAGTTATTGGTGACGTATAATACAATGTTCCAAATGAGTATTTACTATTACCTCATATACTTTTTTATATGAAGTAATTAACACTCAAAAACCATAGAATCACACCTAAAGGTACCTACGAGGCAATGCTGTACTCCTTTACTTCCAACATTTTGATCTTCAGTTTAGAATAGCCAGAGCATTTCCATTCATTGTGTGCAGGTACATGCATACAAAGCTATAATAAACCCACTTTATATGCTCAATTCTGTTCTCTCTTACAATGGGGAAATTAGGAATAACAAACTGAAGTCAGTGCAGTCAGAAATACAACCATGCAGCTAATCTGTGAGGAGACTTAGGACCCAAACTAACCCGTATCTCATGATATGCTACTACAGTTACAGTGATCCTAGAATCTCAGAACACTTCCAGTGATGGGGACCCACAACTTCTTCGAACAATCTCTTCAATGTCTCCCCACTCTCACTGCAAAAAATTCCTTCCTAATGCCCAAGCTAAATCACAGAATCACAGAATGCCAGGGGTTGGAAGGGACCTCTGTGGGCCAGCTAGTCCAACCCTGCTGCCGAAGCAGGGTCACCTACAGTAGGTTGTAGAGGACCTTGTCCAGGCGGGTCTTGAATATCTCCAGAGAAGGAGACTCCACAACCTCCCTGGGCAGCCTGTGCCAGGGCTCCGTCACCCTCAGAGGGAATAAGTTCTTCCTCATTCTTATAATGTAACTGCGTTCTACACTCTCTGATGTTTGGCTCTCTCTTTATTGGGTGGGGTGCTCCTCCTCGCGTGCATTCTGAAGGTACTTAGGACAGCATTCCTTGTTAATCTGTATCTACCTCTACTTCTTTGTACCCAGTTGCATTCGAAGGACAAATGTAACCAAGCATCAGGGTTTCCTCTTTATTTTTTTAGAAAGATTGTATTCTTACTTTTGTCTCTTTTGGTCGATCCAGAATTTACAGCTCTTCATTACGAAGTCACAGCCTTTATTGCGTCCCCAATCTAATTTCTCTGCCATGCTGTAATTTGCTTTATACCAGCTGTAAAGTTATTTTGAAATGAGACTCCAGTTACTTCAAAAATTAGCGTTCTGATTAATAAAACAGCCATTCAAAGAACTTCATACTATGCCTTAAGGTCTTCAAGTGACGAAAAAGGGAAACTGCATCCCTTTCTGCCCGTAACAAAATATATTACAATTCCACTATTTTTCAAGTCACAATGAACTAAAAGAAAATTTTATTGCTTATTTGTTCAATAGCAATGCATCGTGACCTGCAAAGGACCAATGCACATGGAAAGATGAAATTTTAGACTGTTTACACTCTATATCTGCGAGAAGAGCTGAAAAAATAATATGTACTGCACGCAACCAAGAGAAGACTTACAATAAGAAAAAACATAAACACACTACAAATGCTACTATGCATCGCAATGCATGTTTTTTAAGACTACATCAAGAATGGATGGGTTTTGAAATATATGAAGAAAAATTAACATACTGGGTATAACTCCTTGCCTAATGTAACACTTAACTATGCCAATAATCTACTGCGTTGCAGATGGATAAGCACAAGTGCATCAATCCCAAATAAAATTAAGTACAATGAAAACCAAACACAAATGAACCGAAAAACCCCCACCCATTCTTATTCTTACCCTGTGTCTTCCATTAATGCTAAGGTAATCCTGGAGAAGACTCGATTCTGTGTATGGGATCCAGTCATTGCTTCATTCTGAAAGTTACACCAGTTACTATTAGCAAGGCACTGAAAATCATTATTGTAAAAAAATGCCTCCTAAGAAAAATCATTTTATTTCCAGTCCCTTCTTACTATTGACAATCACATCCCAGCACCTTTCATAAAAGGGATCAAAAGTGCAACTCCCATCCCACTCTACCCTACACAGCTTCACAATTCTAGAAGTCAGAAACCTCGTTCCAAATTCCAGCTATACCTTATTCATGACCACTGCGTACTCGTTTTTCCTCAGGTAAAATAAAACTCTTCCTTCTTCTAGCATATTCTTCAGTAGCAATTACACCACATCATCTGTCTTCTTTTGGTAAGCTGAAAGCCAAGCTTATTTAATTTTCTTATGCAAGACTGATTTTTATTTTTTGTAGAATTTCTAGTAGTCCTTTTCAGGAGTGAGCTGCACAGGACACATGGCTAAAGGAACACAGCACTCCAAAGGAAGCTTTAGCAGTGTGGCAGTGGAATTTTCCATCTCCTTTAAAAATAAGCAAGTTCACACTGTCCTCAAAGAGCAAGTCCGTTCACCTTGGAATTTCCTAATCATCTTATAACTGGCAATTGTAACACCCATGTCTTTTTCCTGCTCAGTCATTTCCATCTGACAAACTTCAGGCTTACAGCAAGTCATTCACCCTTAATCACACAACTCTGGGATTTCTGTTACTGAACTTACTATTATTTCTTTAAAACGCGTAGTTTTCCAGCCTTCCCTCTCCGCTAGTGTGCTTAGGAGGAGTCAGCACCAGCAGACTTAATTGCGCCAAATTTGCTATCATTACAATATTAACGAGAGTTGGAACAAGACCAAAACTAAACTATATGTGTTACTTTCCAGATACAAACTTTCTCTGGAAAGGTGTCCAAGAGACTAGTAACTACCTCCTTTTTGCTAATCCTATCCAATCCTTACAATTCTCCTCATTCTAATGGCAGCCTTTCCAGCTGGCTTTAAGACTACCGCTCCACACCAAAGGTTACTGAAAAGTAGGAAAAGCTACCAGTTTTGGTCTCAAGAAATATGCATCTTTCAAGATTACTTCCTCAAAATAGCCTGTCCTGAAGCACTTCACTTCATGTTTACCTCAGTACATACAACAATAACTAGAAAGCGTATCTCTGCCAAAAATACAACAAAACACAAAATTGTAAGTAAAAAATAGCTCAAATGTCAGGAGAGAAGTGTTTCCTTGATCAGATGAAGTTCTGGAGTACAGATGGCAAAAGCTAACCCCAGGGCACATGAATAAAGATGAAGCCAAGATAATGAATAGACAGAACAACCAAATATTTGATGTATCAGAGGCAGAAGGTGATAAAGTTGAATTGACTCAAAGGAATACCCTTTTCCCCGAAAAAGGGAGCACATCTTCTCAAAACCGTAAATGGCAGACAAAAGTAAGAGATATTTAGTTTTTTAGTAATCAACTTCCCTCAAAGTCACACTCTAAGACAGATTTATCTAGAAATTGGACACTTAAGTATCTGCAGTTTAGTACAGCCTGTGATATATTCCAGTGAGGCTTGATACACCTGCATTTTCAAGGCTCTAGTAGGTACTGCTATAAACCTAAAAATAAAGGTGGGGGGAGCAGACATTCCCACATCCCCTTCCATTCCTAGTATCAGGACTGACCTCCAACAATCTCTTCTCCCAGTGATTGAGCTCAGTACCCATGCCACCTTGATTTTCAAGCTCCATTCCCTCTAGAATTGGACAATTAAAATGTTTTCGAGCTTCTTCCTAGAAAGAAAACATTTAACACCACTCTCAAAATGTTGGGACGGATACCCGTATGCAGTCCTAATGTTCTAAAATTATCTTTTAAAATTATTTCAGCATTTCTTTTTCTACCATCTTGTTTTCATCCAAATGTAAAACACTTCTCCTACTCAGAGGCTGACTAAGCCAGCAAGTACCCCAAAACCAAGCCTAACAATCTGTCTGCTCATCCTGGAAATAAACGATGGAAGTTTACAAGAATAAAACAGCAACAGAATTAGCTGAGAACAGCATGCATACACTAAAGACCGCTATAAAATAAAAACCAATAGAAAACCCAAAACAGTGTAGGAACACTACAGCCCTGCTTCTGTCAAACATTTCAGAGAAAAACTACTTCTCTATTAGGAAGCTGTGTGTGCCAACTAGTTTTACATGGGGAAGTGTTTTCTGCAAAATATGTGAAAATCTTAAGAGGCTTCACAACAGCGTTGTGGTCTTACAGTGGCGAGCCGTCTTTGCCAGTGCGGCACTACCCAGGAGCACCTTTAATGCTCTGAACAGTTTGACCAGCATGGCCAATTTTCAGAATAGGGGTAATTAAACCAAGTTTGCTCTTGTTAGATTTAAAACAAGCAAAAAGATTATCGGTGGCCAAATATGATTAACACTGTAACTTACTTCCAATACCAACTTATTACACTTAAGCATATGTTCTGTTGGGGGTGAGGGGAAGAGTCAGACATGGGGGAAGCAAGAAAGATTTCCAAGAATACTTGAGGAATTTCTTTTTAAACATGACAAAATGTTAACTGCATTATTTTGTAATCAATTAAGTTAGAAAAAGATTAAAACAATGCTTTTAAAGAGAAAATTAGAAGATGGCACGAACTTGTAAATGAGAAAAGCATTGACAACACTGTTAAGGCAGTGGGAATACTAGCTGTATAAATCTGTAGGAAAACATGTAAAGAGTAGGATTAACGAATCTATTCAACACCAGTTTTGCTTAACTTTTTATAATTTACTTCCCAGTCCCTTCATTGTCTCTTACTATGTCAATTCATTTATTTCATACTGTCTGCCAATCATTTTCCACTTTACTTTGCATATATCCTCTGAACTAATTACACAGTCTTAATCTTTGGGCCGTACTTTCAGGAAAAGGGTATTCAATGCTAGGTTATCACTTCGTGAAAAATAGGAAATATTTACGACTCGAGAATGTAATGGTAACCTTGGTATACAAAGTGTAAAAGTGTAAGTTAATCCACACTTACAACTACACGAGGTGTTATCAGAAGATAAACAGCATGGCGCAGCATTTTGCCACCACGTATATCCCATAACCTCACTGCTTTGTGAACGACTTTATTGCTCCACTGATACAAACCTAGACTGTAAGAACAACGCTTTGGTTACAAATCTTTCCCACAAAAACACGCTACTGCCCAAAGATTTATCTCCATAAGAAAACAGAATCATGAATAATCTCTATACTTCCTCATGCTTTCTGAAGTTTACATATATTATGCAACATTTCTCCTTTGTAAGATATGCTTCCATTATACACACAACTCTGATTTCGCAAGCCAAAGTAAGATTATTAAAAAGATGTCTGTAGACTCAATATGTATTTTCTAGTTACCAACAGTGTAAGAAATGACATAAAAATCCTCAGAACTGCCATTATAAAAAGGAAGGTGAACAAAACCAAAAGCTCTCTACCTTTCCACCTCAAAAAAAACCCTAGAAGAACATTTCTATAGCATCAACTAAACGAAGGAAAGAAATGCAAACTGTTCATTCAAGAACAAGTCAGAAAATTCACACAGCAGACTACACACATTGTCAGTTCTGCATACTAACAAACCTTGAATGATAGGTCTTAAATAAAAGTGAACTGACATTTGACAGACTACAGAAAATACAAGTCTCAATTTAGTAAGGTGCTCAGGAAAAATCGAATTCTAAGCATGGGTAATTTCGATGCTTAACTTCCAAGCCTCCTAATAAATGAAAGCCTGCCTTAGTTTGCAATATATGTGGATAACACAAGTGCTTAATGCCAATGTAAAGAAAGACTAGAAAAACACCACACATCAATGGTTGAACATAGCAAAGGCAAAGCATTCTAATAATGGAATCACGCTGGATTTTCAACAGGCAAGAATACATCCTAAAAAGGCAACGTGAAAACATCCTTCAATGGGAGTACCGAGAGGTCAAAAAAAATAAAGTACCTTTCATTAAAAGGAGGGAGTCCATCTGCATATCTTGTTGTCAAAGGTTTTCCATCATCATCACGATAAAATGCAAACAGTCCAGCAGAGAAACCCTTCAAGTCAAAAACCAAGCACACAGAAACCTTTGGTAAGACATTCACACACACAGTCAAACGCCGTGGAAGAGTTATCACTCCCACAGCAGATACACTGGAAGTACCGCACCTCCAGGCAATTAACACACAAACGGAAGGAGGCAAAGCAAGAGCTTTCCTCCAGCAAGCATCCTTCTCTTGCAACAAGCTGGAAGTATGCGAGGAAGCAGGCACGTACTTCAGGGAAACACATTTTACAACATCAACCCTCACCAGTGCATGGATAATCTCATGTTTCACTGTCGACAGCATGCCAACGAATTCTTGAGCTTGCGTTGAAATCATATTTGGACACAAGTTAGCATATCCTGCTATTGGCCTGGAACACAGTTTTACAATTAATTTGTTTTCAGTAAAATACTAACAAATTCAAATCATATTTAATTGAAGAGGCAGAAGATTTAAAAGCAAATGGAGACTAATGTAAAAATAAGTCCTTCCAAGCAACTTCCCCGATTATTAATAAACAGTCTGTTTGCAACACAGTGACTAGTTCACTGCTGAAACGGGGAGGGATGGGACGGGATCCATCTCTGTATTCAGTATTCTGCACAGGTGTTAGTGACAACAGCGGAGACCTGAATTTTAGGTAAGACACTACAGAGGTGTAAAGTGTCTGTACAATGACTACAATCGAACTAAAAACAGAAGGCACATGAGTGGGGCCCGCTTGCATCCTCCTTTAAATTTGTGAAAGTACGACGTTCACTTCAACAGAAGCGGGATCTTGAAAGTTTAGGCCATAACAGTGGAAGACTAGCTTTGAACTAGATGCCTCAGCTTTGCAAGTTAAGCACTGTGATTGTTCTGTGGTTTTACACAAGTATAGTGCTTGTCTATTGCAATAATGACTTCTACTTTGCTATACTACACAAGACAGGCAAACAATTAAACTTCATGTCTAAACAATTAAAAAAATTTAATTAAAAAAAGAATTTGTACCAGTGAATACTTGCCTATCCATTTCAGCTTCCAGTTGGCAGTAGGCTGCATATGCAATGATATTTTCATGGCCACACCTTTCAGTAGTGAGAGCACTAACGTAGAGTACAAAGTCAGCATCCCGAACCCCTTCTTGGTCAGGTAAGCCGGTGGGTCCGCAGTGCCATTCACTCTTATTGTACACCCTGCATTGCTTTGACAATGTTCAAACGGAACAATTGAAATACTTCAGCTAAGACCAAAATTTTGCACAACAAAATTCAATTAGCTTGAAGCCCAGAGTAAATCCCATTGTAAGACAGTACACAAAACCAGAGCCAAGGAATAACTTTCAAATGACTAGCTCTTTTGATTTAACAGACACCAGGAAAGTGGCAGCTTTCAAAGAAAAATAAAAAAAGGGGGCCTGCCAAGCTGGATATTAGCACCCTTTATTTCCTACAAATTAAAAAAATTTTTGGCTCACAGAAATAGTATACATAAATAGCAATTGCATTTCATATGTACTCTAGTACATTTTTAATACTGCAGTTGAAACTTCAAGCAAAGAGAAAGGAAGAAATCTACTGATTACATACTGTAGTTCAATCAAAAATTCGTGCAAGAAAACAAGCTAGAAGCATTTCCTGCGCTGGGCGCCTGGTTCAGAGGATAACCTCTTCAAGTAAGGTCTTCAAAAAAACCAAAACTTATTATCAGTTCTGTGAAAATCTGTCTCATTGACCAAGACGAATAATGAAGTGACTAGCAGCAACTGAACAAGCTTTGAATGCCATCTTCTCTGTACAGTTCATTGTAACACAGGCTCAGAGAACAGTAAACAGGCCAGTTTTACTTGACTTTTGGTTCAACAGCATAAACTAAAGAAAATCCCACTAATTCAAGTTGTTCTGTTCTGTTACTCAAATGTAGCGATCTCCTGCAAACAGGTCACTTACGCACAGTTACCGATATTAACTTTTTTATTAATTTCCACAAAGAATAATATTTCTAAGGTTAAGAAGCACTTGGATGGCTTGGCTTACCTGGAGGTGTTTCTCAGGAACTATAACTGGCCCGCATCTTGTATGGTCTGCGCAGGCTCCTTGGCAGTATCTGTGAGGGTCAGCTTTCCTCCGTAAATACTGGTTTGTCGCACACTGCCTTCAATCAAACATGAAAGACAGTCAGCACTGTTTTATAATTAAAAAGAAACTGTAGAATAGTCTTACAGCACCCAACAACACTGTAATACCGATATTTAATGTAACTCTCATAGTGAGAAATGTTATTCACTCTGCTCTAGAAGACACAATGCTTCCAGTTGTTAACAGAGTATCCGCAGATTCAAAGAGAGATTAGGAGCAGGTTCATAAATGGGGGTACATGCAGAAGGAAACAGGCAGCATGCATACCCTGGAAAACCTCTGACATAACAAGTGGAGATACTGATCATGGAAGGTTGGCAAATTTGTGTATTCTCCCCAAATAGCATCTGCTGCCTACCCCCACTGGGTCAGATGGGTCATTGGTCCGATTCAGGGGTGTATGTCTTAGGCTCTTATTTTATTCTTTTTTTAAAGGCTATACAACGCAATATACAAACTTTCACATACCTGCTTAGTAATATAGTACCCGTGGATTTGCGCACTTGAAATGTCTTCTCCAAGTAAGATATAGCTTGTGGAAAAAGTTTGTTCTGAACAGAACAAAAATAAAAGTCACCCAGTAGCAGTGCAGACATAATTCACCTTAAAAGCATTAACTACCAAGTTACGTGAAACTTGTTAGGTGTTGCGGTATAGCAGAACAGCGGAAATCCAGACTTCCTAAGAAGTTCAGTTGTTATCTGTATACTTAGGAAATCTTTTGTTTCAGTATTCCCATATTTTGTTATTGGAATGACAAAAAGAGAAGGGAGCCAGTATTAATTAATTTGAATGTACAGCTTCAAAGAGGCTTTAAAAACTGTATGCATATTGCTCACTGAAACCTTTGCACCTTGGGATACAGCAAACCACGTCCAGCAGAACATTGGAAGTATTTGGAATGGAGGCATAGTTTGTACATAAACCCTCAAAGAATGACAGTACAGAATCACAGAATGGTTTGGGTTGGAAGGGACCTTTAGAGGCCATCTAGCCCAATCCTCCTGCAGTGAGCAGGGACATCTTCAACTACACCAGGTTGCTCAGAGCCCTGTTCAACCTGACCTTGAATGTTTCCAGGGATGGGGCCTCCACTACCTCTCTGGGCATCCCGTTCAAGTGCTTCACCACCCTCACTGTAAAAAATGTCTTCCTTATATCCAGTCTAAATCTCCCCTCTTTTAGCTTAACACGATTACTCCTTGTCCTGTCACAACAGGCCTTGCTAAAAAGACTTTCCTCCATCTCTCCCCTTCAGACACTGGAAGGCTGCTATAAGGTCTCCCCACAGCCTCCTCTGAAGCCTTGGATTCCTGGACTAGAGAATATGAAATTGCTGGAATTCAAAGCCTTTAATTAAATTTGCCTTAACTTCATCCATGTAATAAGATACGTACAAACAAAACGGGGAAGCAAACATGACATACCTTTATAAGGTGTCTTTTCTCGGGTAGCAGACTACATTTAAAAAACAAAGCAAACAGGCTTCAGTTAATAGGCTTTCCATTCTCGGATACGGAGGGAAAAAAACCCTGCCACAACGTTATACTCACTCCTCAACGCTTCTGTCATACATGATCTTGATCCTGAGCTGCTGACCCACGTTTCTCTTCAAGACGTGCTTTTCCTTCAGAGGAACTTGGTAGACAACCTGGCAGGGAGAGGAACCGGCCGCTGGGTCGGGCGGCTCGCCCGGGGCCCTTCTCCCCCGCCCGCAAGCAAAGCCCCTTCCCGCCCTCCCCCTCACGCTCCGCCGCCACCGACCGCGCCTCGGGGCCAGACCCCGCTCCGCTGCGCCCAGGGCAGCCGTGCGGGGCCGCACCGACGCTCCCCCCTCACAGGAGCGGGAAACGGGGTGCCCTCGCCTCCCCCCTCACCCCGCCGCCGCCCGAGGAGCCCCCGCGGCGGCCCCACCTCCTCTCCGGTGGGCACTCGGTGGCGACAGGACGAGGCAGAGGAGGGGGAAAGCAGCAGCAGCGCAGCGGTAAGAGCGGCGAGCAGCGGCCGGTACCGCCGGTGAGGCCAGGCGCGCCCGCCGCCCGGCTCGGCGGCCATCTTCGGCTGCCCCTCCACCGCGTCGCCATGGAGGCAGCGCCGTTGACAGCCGCCCCCGCCAATAGGCGAGCGGGGAGCGCGGGAGAGGGTGGGGCGGAGGCGACGGGCGCGCTTCTATTGGCCGCGGCTCACCGAGGGGCGGCAGGCGGGAGCTGAGGTGAGGGTGGCGGCGGGCGCGGAGCGGTCAGGCGGGCGGCGTGCAGCGTGTCGCGTCGCGTCGCTCGCTGCTCGGGTTGCATGGCCGCCGCCAAAGCCAGCGTAGGGCCGGGGCGCCGGGTCCCCAGCTGGGTGAGGCCCCCCCGTCCTCTCCTCACGACCGAGCTCCCTGGGCGTCCCGCGGGCCGTGAGGAGTTTGCTGAAGGCCGTGGGCTCCAAACCCTCCTGCCTCGGAGCAAAGGGCCTCCTGCGGCCGGCCCGCTGCCGCAGCCCATCCCCACGCCAGTCCGGGGATGGGATTCCATTTTTCAGACCCAACAGGGCCGCCTTCCCGCTTCTCAGCCCGCAAGCACGGCGCAACAGACCGTCCCCCCGTTTCTGCTGCAGAACCTAGTGAAGAAACTTCGCCCACCACCACTGGGGATAAAAATCGCCTGGGTTTTTGTCGTGCTGCTCCTCGCAGGTCCCGCTGCTTCCCAAGGCATGCGGTTATGGCGAGGGCCATGCGGATAGGAAGCGGCGTGTCCCGGCCTGCCGGACAGCAGTGGGAGAGGCCGGCAGACACCCGGGGCTCGCAGTTAAGCCCAGTCCCTCTGGCTGCTGCGGTGTTCCCACAATACAGAACAGCACCCAAAAAAGCAGAGAAGGGAGAAAAGCATCCTCGCTTTTTCACAGGGAGCAAAACCTGTTAAAGCAGGAGTGGGTTAAACTCCGTTTTGCTTTAAATGGGATTTTACGCAGGACATTCATCTGAAGGGCTGCACGGGCATCTGCTGCGAAGAGCAGAAATTTTTCATGTTGCTGCCTGCCACCTACAGATACCGGAGCACTTTCACCCTTTGTGGGCAACAAGAACATCGCGGCAGGGTTTTAAGACGTCCTGGCAGCAACTGGCAACACAGGTCTTTTGGACTAAGGCAGAATAACTTCACCTGGAGTCTGTATGCACAAATCTATCACTGGGACAATACAAGAAAACAATTTTGTCTTCCAAGCCTTTTCAGCTTCTCGCTGCTTACAGCGTCACTGTAACATATTCAGATGTAAAAAGCAACACTTCTACATGAAGTATGTTCCTTTGTGTAAATGATGACTCCATAATACAATGTAGCTGTTTGAAACTACTTTTATTAAAACCAGATAATACTTTTGTTCGGCAGTTGTAAGATTATCACTGTAATTAAGTGTACAGCTTGCAAAGGTGTACAAATACCATTACTTACTTGCTTTACAGAACTTTGAAAATTTTAAAAGGGTTTAAGCGTGGTAACTGAGTTATGCCCCTGCAGATGACTCTCTGCAAATTCGTAATTCTACAGCAGGGTTTATCTTTCAGTCCCAACGAGAAGACTCTTTACTGTCTTGAAAATTCCAGAAGCAATGACTTTGTATGTGGAAGTTGGGCATACATAATGTAACCATGGAGAATGCCCCTAAGAAACAGGTATGAATATAGGAATTTATACCTAGGGAATAACAAAAGTGAAACAATGAACGCAAACTTTATGTTCAATATTGGATTCTTTTTCTTCAGGACTCTTAACATCAACAAAGGTGAGTGGGTGCCTGAGAATAACCAAAAACTCTGCTGACAAGCAAGGTTATTCCCCCAACACAGAATGTTTTAAACAAATCCTCAGGGGCAGCCAGCCACCTGGTGCTTTATGGTGAATACTGGAAATAGGGACACACACACTGCTTACTCTGGGCCACAGGTAAGGCAGAGCAGCTCCCTCTCCTACCCTCTGCCTTGTGTAGGAAGAGGTCGGGGCTGTTCTCACAGTTCTTGCCTATACCTCCACGTTACTGAATTTGAAACAAGTATTGAAATCGCATGTTCCAAAATATTTGCTTATCCTGGCCTCATTGTGTTGATAATTTGAAAACATACTTAAGCACATGGATAAATGACCACTTAGTTTAAGAAACCTAGATGTAAACAAGAATCAAGTATTGCCCTTTTAATTCCCACATGCAAAAGGCACTAAAATTTTCCAGGCTATGAAGAATATTTTCTGAAAGTAATAAGGTATTCAGGATATGCCTGAATGTCATTAAATATGACAAACATTGTTGGATTATTCACATTATCAACCACGCTGTCATAGAGGTCAGTAGGATCTGCTAGGTTTTTCGGCGGTGGAGTGATCAGCCCTTCACTTCCAGCGCAGTACTGCCCAGTGAGGACCCGAGCCAAGTACATGTATCTTTTGCCTTTCATATCCGGTCTGGAGTAAATGTCCCGAGCAGAATAACTTGCATCAACAGCAAAGTAGGTTCCATTTCCAATGGCTGCAGCTGTTTGGAAACACGTTTTCAAATTTAGTTAAGTGTTATTCCCGTAAGCATATTTATAGCGCTTTTTTTTTTACTCTGCAGAAGTTACAAATTTTGTTAAACAGCAAATTCTGGTAATAATCCTTTGTATTAGAATCAAATCTGAATCCACTCAAATGTCGGGTAAGTATCAACAGCAGGTAGTGACTGCCCTTTCTTGTGGGGAAGAGGGTTCCTCCCTCCATTTAGCCTTCTTGTTTAGCCTGCAATCCATCAGACTGCAAATCTTCAGAGCCTTTTCAACTTAAAATGGCTGTAATTAGCAACTGAAGTTTTCGAGTTACACTTCCCAGGAAGTTAGAGGAATCACTTTTCTTTGTCTGCCACAGATTTTTTTCTGACATTGGTAGAAAGCTGTTCAAGCCAGACAGGTCCCTCCTATCTGGCTGCTCTATCTTTGGATGTTTTCGCATGGCTGCCCAGCCTGGCGGAAGGGAAGTGTGCCTTTCCTACCGTGGATTGTGGCAGAGATGGAGAAGTGGCTGTCAGTAATCACAGGCAGAGAGCAGACATGGGGATCTAGGGCTCCTGCTTCCCAAGTAAATCCAACCTCCTGGCACCACCAAAGAGCAGGAAAGCAAAACTACATCTCCTCTGGTCATGTTTTAAAGAGAAATGGTGGCTGCCATTTCTGTCTGTGCACAGCATGACATATTTTGTGTATGCTGGGCTTCAGTTTCTCAAGAAAATATCAGCGTAAGTACCTCTACAGGATCCAGAGAGAGAAATGTCTACTTTTGGATCCAGACCACACTGAAGTGCCAGCTAGATCCGAGTTAAGCTGCCCGGCTCTCTCAAGATCAAGTCAGCCCTAGGCATGTACAACTGTGTCTTAAGAAAACATGAAGAACAGAAAGTAAGGACTTCTGAAGTAAGGTTGCAGGACCTCTAAGAGCAACTGGCACCTCAATTTAGCCTGAGTTCCACTTTTTTGGATCCTGTCCTTCATCTTTGAATGCTACCAAATAATAAACATAACATGACTGTACTAGATGAACTGGAAAACAATCTTTGGAACGAATTCAGAAGGTCTTTCTGCTAAATATTTAAAGTTGTCCCTAACAACTATTAAAGGGACGCACCAATTCATGAATTTCAAATGATTTCATGTGCATAAAAATAGTAAAGGAGTGGGATCTTCTGATTGCCTGTGCTGTCCTTATCTTTGGAGGCAACAGGAGGAATATTTGCACTTCTGCTTTGCTACCTGCCTTTGCCTCAGAAGAGAGGAGAGACCAGCAGCTAGTGGTTGGTATTCTCTGCTGAGGATGCTGAACGGTGGTCCTTCGTCCCTTCTGTGGGCAGATCTTACAAAACATTTCTCACAAGCTGCCCAGGCTTGATTTCAGAGTAGGTGAGCTTTTTCTGATACCCTCTAGATGGTGGCATTCATCAACAAGGGATTAACTGAACAGGTTAATTCCTCTGTCCATACAGATTATGCTCTGGAGTTGTTTATTATTTTGTCCTCCAGCTTTACTCAGTCTTCACATTGTGCTGACAGCACTGTAACACTGACATTCCCCAGCACCTCATACCTGTCTAGGAAATCAACTGCTTTGGATAATGACTCACCATTCTTGCCAGCAAACGCACGATTAAATCCATTGTAGTTGATCGTGCTCAAGGAGGATGCAGCTGTCCCATGAAACAGCAACTTCTCATTATTTTGGTTTTTGTTCTTTGTACAGAGAGAGTTTTTTTTAATTTGGTATGTCTGCCAGAGGAAAGGATTTTGTATTCTTTCAATCTGCAAAATTACAAAATAGAACTATATTTATACTGATCGGGACCAATATTTATCATGGCAGGAAAGCATTCAAACCAAACCAAACCAAACCAAACCGAAAGAATGACAATTTTCACTATGCCCTGTTAAGTGTGTGGTTTGGGTTGGGGAACCGAATACGTAAGCCCCCCCGAAAAGTCAGAAACCAGAGGCTTTCAAGCTTGGTAATTTCTGGCATACCTTTGTCTTGCCTAGCATACCAGGTACACAGGCCATCATGTAGCTGTGCACTGTCATTTTTAGAAGTAGGCTGTTGTACCACTGCTGGAGGCAACGATGTAAGATGCCTTCTGTACATCCTCATCATCTTTACTGATGATTTTCTCACTAAAAGACAGACTGTAGTAATACGATTACATTGAATTTAAGTTTCTCTTCTAGATCTCAGCTTGGAAGTCAAAATTACTTCCTTTACTGTGTAGCTTAGCAACCCATAAAAAACTTCTATATAAAAATAAACGGGTGGGAGGATAGATGTTGCTGACTCCCTATGCCAATAATGTGACTATAGCTCAGGGAGAAACAGGGTTATCTGCATCAAAATATCACCTTACAGGCACTGCTGTCACAGCTTTCCATTTTCAATGGAAATAGACTTCATGTAATACCCGATTTTTTCTACTGTACACTAATATTTTGTTCTATTTGTGTCTTAGTGACCACGCTCACTAAATCTCATGATGGAAGAAAACTTTTCAAACACATATTCTCACTCCTGACTTTGTCCTATTTTCTCCTATTTATGGCTCCTCCTTATTCTGAAGAATTCTGTCTTCTCCCTAGCAATTAAATATTTGTCCGCTGTGTTGCAGACTTCTCAGCAAGTAGGAACAAATCTTCATACTTTGGTTAAAACCAAGAGTCTAGCCTGAAAGGCTCTGGGACTGTCCAGGAAGAAGGAGTAAAATAGTAAAAAGCTTTACGGACAGCCTGCAAAGACTTGTATTTTCCTTTGTATTTTGAACGCATTTACTCATGCTTCCATTTCAGTGTCGAATTTCCTAATTGGAAATACCACATTAACAAGCGAGTACCACATTGGCTGAACACGAGTCAGCCTGAAGAATGACAGCCACTGGTTTTGCATTATCAGAGGGCAGAAATGGCAAGGCAACTCTTAGGAAATTTGATTTATACCCACGCTGTACAGTGCTGGGGAGACTGACACATGAAAGGTGTATCAGGTTGCAGGCACCTTACAAGCAAGTATTTAGAAAGCACATTAATATTTTCAGCCCAAGAATTCCCTTTTTTACCCCCCACAGGATTTCACCTTCTCTATGACGGATCTGGGACAGGTTTTCTTAAATCTGTTCTGAACTTCCACGTATTCCTGATGTGTTCGCTTCAGATTCACCAGTTTGACCCGTTCCCCTTGCATGTCTTCCCATTGCACAGGGAGCTCTATTGACTGCTTATCTGCAAAAGAGAGATTGCATTATCATCGCAGACACACCTCGGCCGTGTGGGCACATCTTACAAACCAACTGCACACAGAGGGCTGAGAGGACAGTACCTTACGCAATACTTTACTCCAAAAATATTCTCTCTCTTCATCACTGGCTCTGTAAAGCACTGTTAAGACTTTACATTTTCTCTAATTATCCCCATCTCAATATCTAACTAAAACAAGTTTGAAAAGCACAGAAGAATTTTACACATTCTTTGTACACCATTTCCTGTGTCAGACTTCAGCATGGAATCTATGCTCCTCGCTAGTCACATACGTACGGATAATATTTGTATTTAAAACAGATGTTCTGACCTCAGTTATACCTGCCACTAATTATGAAACTAAACCTGCCGGCTATGGCATGCCCAAGGGAAGAAAAAAAAAAAGAAAAAGAAAAAAAAATTAGGGAAAAAATCTAGGGAATAGCTTATTACTCCTTTGGAATATCTGAGTTTGTATTTATCAGAGTTATCAATTAGTAATTACTATTAAATGCTTTTTATTAACAAAGCTGTAATTTACCTTCATTCTTTGGCACACGTTGAATGTTTATAGTTTTTCCCTGGTCATCATTAGCTTGTAGAGTATTCAGATCCACCTTGTAGTTGTTGTTGTTAATTTTCACAGTAAGATGTGGTTTTTTAGCTATTTTGGCATCCTCCAGCTGCATATTTGTCAATTTATCAAAAGCAACAAAGCTATTATTGCTTCCTGTATACTTCCATTCTACCAGGTTATAAACAAGTTCTGCCTTGGATCGTTCTTCTTCAGTATCCTTCATTTTCTGGATCATTTTCTGAATTTCCACAGAAACAAAACAGACATCCCTGCTAATACCAGAAATTTTAATGCAAGGAGGGGAAAGTTTATTTTCAAGCTGAATGGTAACATGGTTTGTTTTCTGGAGATCTGCCAAAGTGTTCATTTGCGTCTCATCAAAATTTTCAATTAGCTCATCTGAAATACTGTTTTCAAACTGTTCCTTTAAAATGAAATTCTTTATCCAGGACTCTGTTGCATCCACATTTTTTTGGCTTTCTCCACAAATTTGGAATGTGGCTAAATCAACTTTCTTCTCCAAAACCACAGGGTTTTTCTTCTCAGTGGGTTGGGTTTTGCCCCCCCAGAATGCTGTGAAGAAATACATGCTAATTATTAGCTTTAAATAAAAGATCTTTAGTTTTATGTGCCCATGCACATGGAAAACCCATGTACTTACATTAAACATAGACAGCCACGAACCTGTTATGGATGAATCTGAATATCCTCTTTTCTTCATGCTTTCATAAAAGTCTCTGAGCATATTTATCTGGAAGATGACGATTTTAATTTTTTTCAAATGCTGTACTGATCTTTTGCTTGCAAATTCCACTATAGCATCCAACATGTCATCAGCTACCTTTGCTGGACTCTGTCCTGCTTGACCTAAACAAAAATAAAGGGCATGTATCAGTGAACAGGACTTCAATCAAGGCAGCATCCAGAAAACGGAGACCAATTCCCCAGCTCATACAGACCCGTGTCCCTCTCTCCTCCCCCATTACGCTTTCTGGCCAAAGCCCCAGGCTCAACCTTAGCTTTACACCTGAGCCTGTGAGCTCCAGGAGCTGACACTCTACACAGACCTGGGAAGCCCTTCTGGGATTCGCTCCTCGTTTACTTTGAGGCTCCAACAAGCACTTCAGCCTTAGCATCCCCCCAATATTTTTTAACCCACACATCACCAACTCTATCCCCATCTTTAAACTGGGTACCAAATAAAAATCAACAGAGGATTTTGGCAGAAGCCTACAGTGCATTTCTACATACTAACATGAACATCAAGCTTAAAGCAACTGCTCTCATTCCCCTACAACAAGCCTGCAGTGCAACCTAAAGCTTACCCTGAAACGTTGGTGGGACGCCTGCCAATTTCAGACACAGCATCGCTTGGACAGCCACCACGACACCAGCAGGCAGATGACGCTGGCAGTGCAGGGGACCTGCCGTAACTACTACTGTGGACTCCAAACACTGACCCAGACACCAGCTCCTACCCTAACTTGGCAGGCTGAGCAAGGACCAACTCTTGACTTCTTTTTCCAGTCAAGGAGAGCCTTGGTCTGAGACGGATACCTTGCTTTCTTCAAGCCCTGCTCCCCACACTAACCAGAAGCTTAGGCCAAATCAGCTAGCCTGCCTCTAGCCATCCGCTGGTGCAGGCAGGCTGAAACAAGACCTATAAAAGGTGTAAACTGCAGGTATTCTGTACCCAACCCACAGTTTCCACAGTCAGCCAGGCAAGGTTTTGGTCTCAGGACAACTCCAGCTTTATTCACCTACAAACCCCAACCCCAGCCCTTCTGCAGGGCTGAAATCCCAAAGCAAGGTCTATGGGAAGTCTGAAGAAAGGTGCAGGGTGGCCAGCTGAGATACAGTCTGTTTTGGGGTAGAATGTCTTTTATGGAGCAGTACCTTTTCTTTAGGTGTTCTTGCTCAGTCAATATTGTCTGTAACACTTATACTCATAAAAAAGCAGCATTTTTGAAGTGTGCAGGTGCTGTCTGAACTGACCACATTGAACTTTCACAAACCACAGCTTACAGAGTTTCTTGTACAAGTCTACTGTTACACATAATCAGAGGTACGGACTTTGTCCCAGTTGCTGAACTACCCCATCACAGCCCTCATCGCTTTCCCAACAAACACAAACCTGTTCCAATTGCTGGGAAGGCGACAGATTTGTACATCCTTAGCTCACACTCATGAAGGACTTTGGAGACCTGACTCTTCACGTTGTTATTGTGAATCAGGTGAATGATTTTACTGCATGACAGTTTTCCACCTTGTGTAGTAATAAAGCCACTTAGAGACAGCCCAGCTGGAAGAGAGAAGACAAAGTAGGAGACGTAACATTTTCAAAGTGGCCATTGCTTCCGGTAAGACAGCTGGTTGCACTGATGCTAGTGTACACTGGAGTAATACACACTAGAAGAGAAGTGAAAAAAGTGGAAAGACATCCACTGTGAGCTATATTATATTGGTTTTAATTGATTCTGGTTTCCTTTGTAAATATTCTGATTGCAAAATTTCTTTGAAAAAGTAATTAAAGTAATTGTGTGTTTTCTAATTTCCCAAGATCTCTGCTACAAAGTAGTTTCCTATTAATTACAACTTAAGAATTTATGTTGAATTTAAATACAGCTCACTTGTTAAAAAGCATTCCAACAGAACACGCACAATCCATTTATATGAGAAATCCTTTCTTACGTCCCTTGCATTTTGAAAGCTCAAACTCTTATTCTGCAGAAAAGCTGAATGGTTAAAATAATATCATTAAGATAACAACCAACTGATCTAAGAACTGTGATATGGAATCTCTAAAAAAGACGCTTAGGTTTTTTCAGAGCACTCATGTTTGAGTAAACACACTTCAGATTGGAGACACACTGTGAGGATGAACGGACTAATGAACTCAGAATTACATACCACTTCACCGGTCACAAAGGTAACAGCTGATTGTAAGATGCTCTGCACGCCCTGAGATCGGGCTGATAAACAGGGAGAGCCCGCAGAGCCAAAGGCTGGGAAAAATAACCAGGAAACTCCACCTTGAAAGTTAACTTCCGGACTCGGAGCAGGAACACTTTGTTTATGCAACCAGAACGCATTCCTGTGCTCGCAGGGGTCAACCACAGTGAGCTGGGATTTTACTGCTCCGCTGGTCTGGCAGAACGCAGACTGCAGACCAACTCACGATCAGGGTGATAAGCAGAGTTACATTATTTCAATAAAAAAATAGTTATGTATTTGTGACTAGAAGCCCAGATTTGCTATTAGCTTTTAAAAGCCAGTCCTAAACGTGCTTACACCAAAAGACCGTGTTCCACTGCTTTGTTCAGTTTCAAAGCTTCAGCTCTCCTGTAGCTGACAAGAGGTGAGCTTAAAAATTATGCTCAAGGCGATGGGATTGTTTCTGTTCTTAAGTCAGGAATACGCAGGAGTAATTTCAGGGATAAAAAACTTGAATTAGATTAATTTCCAAGCATGTATTTGCATCAGAAAACTGTACCCATCTTCTGTTCAGTTGTGAAAAATTCTCAAAGTAGGTGTCACAACAACAGGACTTTTCAGAATTCCTAAAACTGACAGCCATTTTTTTCAGATAAAATAATTATATCATCAGAGTAGAGAAATATAAAACAAAATTAATTTTTCAAAGAGAACAAAAAAATAATTTGTTCAAACAAAATAGTATGCTTTCACATACCATACTGATCACATTCGTCTTCTACCTGGGAACCAGCAGCATCCATAATTGCTTTGAAGACCCCTTAAATTATACAAGAAAAGCATATGCATTCAATAAGTCAATTTAGCTACTTCTACTCGAAACTCTACCCAACTTCCATACTCCATGAACACCCTAAATTCTCACAGTGCAAGATCCTGCAAAGTGCAAAACCTTGACAGTTCCCAAAAGTGGCCTCCACGATAGACTGCGCTGGCTTCAAAGAGAACATTGCCTTCATTATTGATTAGAAATCATCAAGAATAACTCCTATTTCATCATTTCACCAGCCAATAGTATGCCCCTTGCTGAACTCTGACTGCTTTGAATGGTATCACTTGATGTCTTTGATGCTTGAAATTCGCAATGTCACCAAAGAATCCTCTGCTTCTTACAGGTCAATTTAATTAACCAGGGCTTTGGCTTACAGAGGAACATATTAGGACAAGAGCAGTTTTGCAGAATCGTATTTGATGTAAAAACTCCCTTTTAATTCAGCATTTTTGTTTTTAAACAAGAAAAATCTGGTCAGATGCCTTCTGTCTGAGATGTTTGGAAACTAAATAGAATATTCAGGACATGTAATAAACCTGTTTAAGATGTATTTCCTGACTAATTACCACTCACTCTCATCTGAAAAATACTTCATGAGAGTTTCACATATGGACAATTCTTTCCCCACTTCCCTTCTAAAAACTAGCACAAATTTATCACGAATGAGGTACATATTCAATATAATACCTGATGTGGCATCAAATGTTGGATTTGATATATTTACAATAACCTCTGTGTCCTCCTTAGTAATATCTCCACTGATTACTTGGAGCGTAATGGAACCAATCTGCATTTCATGAACTCCCAATGCTTCAGTGGACACAGGCCTAGAAAACCCTGCAAGGCAAAGAAAAACACCTTAAAACACCTCTCCTATAGTTTGGGGTATTATTCTCTTCCATTGATAGAAATTTCAACGTGTCCTTTTGAGGAATATGCTCTAGATCAGTCTGAGGGACCTAGAGAGTCTCTGCCTTTCTCTTTATTCCATTTCTGAAAGCAGGAAGGCACGGCATTCTTCTCATTTAAATGATGTGAAAGCGAAACCACCTCTGTTCCTGTAAATTCACGCAATATAAATTCACAAAGGACTCCTGGGCTTATCTCCTCTGTCCAGCTCTGTAACAGAGTTTCCTGAACTACCTCTTACAAGAAATGGAGTACCCAGCTTAAGCACTCCCAGTGACGGACGTCCCATCACACTACTTTTCTAAGTTATTTCATATTTACCCTCACAGATATAAAACTGTTCCTTACTTCTAGTCTAAACCTTTCTAATTCACGTTTTACCTGCACTCCCTTAACTTCATCTCACCGATACTCACAGCAACTGAGAAGGAAAAGCTGTACTATTATAAATAAGCCTTTGCCGTTGGTGCAGTTCACTCATGTTTTTGCTCCTGTGTCACACTACTGTCAATTAATAAATGGAAAGGAAATTATCCATTCTGTGTATCTCTATATAGGAGATAAAAGCTAAAGAAATATATGCTACTGACGGCTTGTTTGGTAAAGTGATACCAAGTTCTTTTAGCCTTTGAGTATGACAAACTAACGGTTCTCCTACCAGGATATCCTCTTCCATGTGGTCAGACTGGCCTCACTAAGAGATGAGCATGCCCTCAACAAAAGATTCCTCTAAGATTTTTACAAATGGAGTTTAAGAATGCCAGTCCATTAGGAGAAACAAAACCGCTCTGTTTCCTGACAGGTATAAAACCACTTCACAGTATTCACATTCACCCTTGTGTCCCACCAGCTGCCCCTACACAACTTACTTGACCATGGTGCTGCAGCATTGTGACCTTCAGCTACCCTACGTTCCAGTTCAATGCTAAAAGCCTAAGAAGAGAAAAAAGACAGTATTTCAGAGTTTATATACTGAATACTTCTATAATTAACACTCACAGTCACGTAGCGCTTGCTGAGCCATCTGATGCACTTTACAGTCATGTTTAGGTATCATTAACAACAGTGGAAGCCTCAGCGTGGACAGTGCGGTAACAGATACTTGGCTTTGCGTCGCCAGAACTCCTCTGTCAAAAGATGAGCGAGCATCTACAGGTGTTCACAGTGCCAGCAGCGAGGCCAATTTTGTCTGCAGCTGTGCTTGCTGAGAGTTTATATTTCAGAGACACTGAATGAGACACTGGAGAGACATCCCACTGTCACTGGCCCACAGTGCTGAATTATTCCCTTAAGAAAGGGATATAACTAAAATATACTATTAAGGCGTAACTAGAACAGTATGTAACACAGATGGCTTTGCCCCGAGAAGAACTACCTGAATGTTATCCAAATCTTTTGGACTCAAGAGAAAATGAACCTCCTGGAGACTCTTCCGAGCGTGACTACTACTGAACTTGAATACCACATCAAACATTAACTTAGAAACAATGGTTTTAGGAAATCCAAATCCTCCAGTTCCAATAGCTGGGAAAGTGATAGAATTCAGTCCAAGTTCTTCAGTTTTCTTCAAGCAGAAATTGATTATATCTTCTAGGGTCTGTAAAACACAGCAAAGATCCTTTTTAAAAAAAAAATTAAAAAATAAAAAAGCATCATTTATTATTAGTACCACAGAGGCTATGCTGGTATGAGGAAAAAGCTCTGAGTGCATCAAGGCATATTTGAAGTCACTCAAACAGAAGTACACGCAGTTGAGTCATCTAAGCTAACTGTTTTAAAACCTGAAACTTCAGACTAGGATCCCAAACAAATCTGTTCTCAAAATCAATTTTTTTTTTTTTAAATAATTAAAGCGTACCTTCAGGCTCTGTCCTTTTCCTCCATCCCACACAGGAAGCACGGCATGCAGCACAGACTTGCAGGCCAGAGCACATCCACTGGTGCAGAGCACACTCCCTTCATCAGCATCCTGTCCTGCTTCTTCTTGGTCAAACTCTGCTTGGAGTGCTGGGCCAGCCTGTTCCAGCAGGGCTTTGCAAAGGGGCCCCACGCCAAACTTCAGATCTGTGCCAACGCTGTTGACAATAACATCCGTCTGCAACAAAATCACAACAAAAATATCTATAGCCAGACTTCGAGTAAAAACAGGCATCAAGACTAATAACACTACCAAAGCAACGCACAGCATGAAAAACAAGATGCCAACAGAGAAATAGCCTGGTTTTCAGCAAGCTTCTGCGTACTGAGTATTCCTGGACTTGTAGGAAACCTGCAGTAGGCAGGTTCAGAGCCACTGCGAGTACCAACATCACAGGTATCTACGTGTGAACAGGTCATCCACCCATTCACCCAGGCAGAGCTGTGAAGCCCTCAGGGGAGGTAAGGCTGTGACTCGCCTCGTCCGAAGCAGATGCCGATGTCTGGGCAGGTGAAACAAACCCAACCTCTGCAGCCTGCCTCATCCTCTGCAGCCTGCCTCATCCCCTCTCCCCATACCCTGCCTTTCCCACATTTCCTTGTGAAGAACTGCTGCAGTATTGCTCCTTCTTCTCTAGCATCACCACAGTACATAAAATATACATATTGTATAAGGTACACGTAATGTAGAAAGTTGAATGCCCCTTTCCCTCCTTTCACTGAAGTGGGATTGCCTACACCTGAAAAAGCAGCACCTCGTGCACCAAAACAAGGTGAAGGGAGGTGGTTGTGCTCTCATGAAGTAAAACAGGCAGAGCCCTGAAGTCTGGTGTTTGCTTTGCTTTTTCCACTGGAGATGTTTTAATTACAAAGTATTTTAAAAATGTGTCATACTGAGCTTTTTTTACATCTAGTATTGCTCTTTCATTGGAATAGGCTTTCACAGGCATGAAAATGACCACTGAAGCAAATAATATGGAAACAACAGGACAATAATAATACTTTAGGGCGATTTTAAGCTCCCAAAGTATTGGGGAATGCTGAAGAGCAGAGATTCATCAAGATGCACTTTGCATCACTGAAGAAAAAAACACACGGGAAAGAAACTACATCCGAGGTGTAAACTGAGTCTTGATGGTCTAGATGAGTAGTAACTAAACTCTCTGTTAGCAAAAAGAAAAAGCAGCAAATGGAGGAAAAATTAAGTAGAATCAGGTATAGACTTTGCCAAAACAATCTGAGAATGCACTCTTCTATGGGGTCACTCTTCTAGAGCCCAGTAACTTCTTCATAGACTGTGTCTTTAACACATCCAAAGAGAAGGGAACTAAAACAAAAAAAAAATAGGCTGTATACTCACTGTTAGCATGGCTCACAACAGCAACTCAGACAGGTGCTGATTTCCTGTACTATCCAACCAGAATAGCTACAGACCATACAAATGCTTTTAGAAAGTATCTTAGTATTTCCCTTTTAGAAAAAAAGCAAACTGTTTCACACATTGACCTTAGATCTGCAGAACAAATAAAACCTATCTGGGAACACAAGATCCCAATATTCACAGCTGCCCACTAGAAAAAGCCGCAGAGTGACAGATCGCAACCCGAAATCCATCAGTTTTGCAAGCTGGCATCCTTGTTCAGCTAGCACATAGCCACTGTTTCCTTACGTAGCAACTGCCCTGTAAAACAGCATACCCCACCGTCCTTCTTTTTCCATCTAAATTTAAAGAAGATTTTCACATCAAGTTGGAGAGGAACTGGAAAATTAAAGACCTACCGTGGCTTCCTGAATGTTTTTCTCCACCACCCAGATGCAAAGTCCTTCCCTTGTCGTAACCATCTGCAGACCCTTTCCTCTCTTCTGGCCTTCTCTTAGCTTATGGTTTTCCAAGTGTGGCATCACCATTGTCGGGGAGGATGACTTAGCTGTAAACACTTTTTTTACTGTCTCACTCAGAATCTGAACCATTTCTTCCACACCATCCACAAGATGAACCTCCTTCAAGCTGCTGTCCCCCATGGATTCTTCCAAGGTCTCCTTGATGGAGGATACAATTGAATCTGCACATGTCTGCAGTGGGAAGCCAAAAATCCCTCCGCTTATAGCAGGCAGGGCTATGGAACGATAGTTATATGTTTCAGCTAGCTGTAGACTTTTCTTCACTGTCTTTCTTAATAAGTGCACGCACTTGTCTGCTTCATCCTTCCTCCACCGCGGCCCAACAGCATGAATGACGTTCTTGCAGGGGAGCTTCCCAGCGCCCGTGATCACTGCGCACCCGGGCTGCAAACTCCCGTTCTTCCGCACCACCTCGTCACACTCCCGCTGCAGCTCTGGACCGGCCGCTTTTAACAGCGCCTCAGCAAGGCCACCGACGTGTTTTAAGTCTTCATTAGATGCAT